>Ga0272442_10000248_pt1 | contig 90944 bp, 70 predicted proteins | sample SSMForm2O_FD_200262 | JGI IMG/M metagenome (GOLD analysis project Ga0272442, IMG submission 200262) | Marine sediment archaeal communities from Little Sippewissett salt marsh, Falmouth, MA, United States - SSM-Form-2O | ecosystem: Environmental > Aquatic > Marine > Wetlands > Sediment ...
AAAAAAAGAAGACCAAAGAAATACAACTTAATGAACAAACCTCGTGCTGAACTAAGAGCAGCTTTGATGGGAGGTTAACGTTATGTCAGTGCCATTCGTGTCAGGTACTTTTTTGGAACCAAATTTTAGGTGCGAATCATCGCACCCTACAATAAAATCCTGCCTTTGACAAAAGTCTGACAAAGAGAAATTCTTTTTAAAAGCCTGTTGACTGCATGTAGCCAATAGGCTACAATCATCGCATGATCGAAATTCGTAAGACGGATACGTTCGCAAAATGGATTGACAATTTGCGTGATATCAATCATGGCTAAGACGAAGACTACACGATACGACGTTGCCGAACATCTGAGGACTCCCAAGGAAATGGCTGCTTACTTTGAAGCGTGCCTGGAGGAAGCAAACGGCGATGCTGCTTTCATTGCCAAGGCTCTTGGAGATATTGCTCGCGCCAAAGGCATGTCGCAGGTGGCGCGCGAAGCCGGCTTGTCGCGCGAAAGTTTATATAAAGCTCTTTCCGGTGAGAGAATCCCGGCATTCGATACGATCCTGAAAGTTATTTCAGCTCTTGGTCTGAAATTGCATGCAGAAGCGTTGTAGCAGGATCATTGATGCGAATCATCGCATCCTACAACTTGGAGCCGTTTTTGTGAGATCAGCTATTAGTTCTATCCAGACCATTTCTTGCTTGCAATACCATTATCTGAGCAATATATTAGCAATATGGATGAAATAAAGTTTTCGTGGGATGATCGTAAAGAACGGGACAACCAGCGTAAGCATGGTGTTTCCTTTGACGAAGCTGTTACGGCATTCGCCGATGAAAATGCCAGACTTAAGCATGATCCGGATCATTCAACCAAAGAAGATCGTTTCATCCTGCTTGGTTTCAGTGCCAAGCTTCGGGTCCTTGTCGTGGTTCACGCTTACCGACAGGAAGAAAAGGAAATAAGGCTAATTTCGGCGCGCAAAGCAACACGAAATGAAAAAAAGCAATACGGACAATTTTTATGAGAAAAGAATATGACTTTTCCGATTCTGTGCGAAATCCCTATGCCAAGCATCTTAAGAAACAGGTGACTCTGCGCATCAACACGGATGCGATCACCTATTTCAAATCGTTGGCATCTGAAACGGGGATTCCCTACCAGAACTTGATTAATCTATACCTTACAGAATGTGCTCACTCGGGCAAGAGACTTGCACTCAAGTGGATCTCCTGAGAGTCTTGTGACTGCACATAGGATCATTGGTGTGAATCGTCGCACTTTATTTTCCAATACGAACTTTAGTCCGCCGGATGGCGGAACCGGTCAAAACCGTCGGCTTCAGCCGTTATTCTCTTTAGTCGGCGGTTTAGTCCGTCGAAAGAAACCCACCGGCTTCAGCCGGTGGTAGTTAAGTTGGAGCCGCTTTTATGAGATCAGCTTTGTGTTTAGTGAATCGTGATTGCACGAAAGGCAAGGGGATTGCTTTTGTGTTGGTTTTGGCATTTTTTCTTATGCCGATGGCTTGGCCGCAGGGTGTGTGTGAAGGTCGTACGGCGGAGGCTGAGAAAGTGTTGAAGTATCTTAAAGGGATGGGGAACGGGTCCTATCTGTTTGGGCAAATGGCCACGTGGGTGCATAATGAGAATCCGGATATGGATCATCCCACCAACTGGCTCAGGAAAGTGGTCGATCACACGGGAAAAATGCCCCGGTACGGCTGTCTCACCTATGATTTTCACGACGATCCCTTCCCCGATTCGGCGTGGAATAACGGCGTTAAGAAAATGTGGGATCGCGGCTTGATTGTCGGTGTGTACACGTTTTTCGCCAATCCGTCGGGACGGTCGTGGAACGATCCGATTGATATCGATCCGATCTTTGCCGAGGAGGATAATCCGACCAAGCGAAACTTCTACAAACAGATGGATAGGATGGCCGGGAATCTTCAATGGTTGAAGGATCGCCGGATACCCGTTGTCTATACGCCCTTTGTGGAAAGCGACGACCGAAACAAGTGGCACGCCAAGGGGGGACCCGAACGCATTATCCGGCTGTATCGCCTGGTTCACGACTACTTTGCCCGCGACAAGGGCCTCGACAATGTCATCTGGGCCTATCATACCACCGGCAATCACGGCGCGCTGGAAAAATATTATCCGGGCGACGCCTATGTGGACGTCCTGGGAAAATCAGGCTATGGCACCGGCTTGAATTTTTCCGAGTACGCCTGGGCCGTCGAAAAGAAGAAGACGGCCGGGAAGGTGATCTGGTGGTCGGAGTTAGGGATTCGCGGACGGAAGGGTCCGCCCAGGGATTGCCTGGATGTGGTTAAAAAGCTCGAAGCCGCTTATCCCGAACTGGCGGGATTTGTCTTCTGGAGTGACAATGGACGTTTTAACGTGGTCGGCAACGACAACGGGCCCGAGCTGATGGCGCATCCGAAAATCGTTGCTTTGGAATCATCCATCGATCAGTAGAACAAAGTCAGGCCAAGACGCTCTTCAATTATTGCATGCCCGCGAGGAGGCACGTCGTTATGTTTAATTCCATTTCGGCCTTTCTTCATATGCTCAAAGAGGTCGACCCCTAAATCCAAAGCCTGACCCCTTTTTCCTCTGCTGACCAAAGGTAACACGGGGGTTGAGCTACGCAGCCGGCCCGATCTTAGCGGCAAACGCCCCTTCGAAGGTTACCACGCCGATCTCGGCCACGTCGGTATCGGTCCTCATATTCTCGGCGCGTGGGATTTTCACTTTGCCCGGCGCAAGGAATACCCCTGTCCCCGCGGCACACGACTGGTGATCGACGAGGAGGGCAAGACGCAATCCTACAATATCCGCGGTGCACTGAAAGCGGAGGACGTTCGCCGGGGGCAATGGAACGATGTTCGTGTCACTGTGCGGGGAAACCATTTCCAGTTCTTCATCAACGGGAAACCCGCTTCCGAATTCACCGACAACGCCGAGCATGGGCGATTGACTCGGGGAGCCATTGGCTTACAATTGCACGATAAGGGAATGCACGTTGAATTTGAAGATTTATATCTGAAACGCCTAACAACAGATTAGGAGAATATCATGAACCGAAGAGTCTTTCTCTCGAAATCGGTAGGCACCGCCGCTGCGGTTGTCACACTCTCAACCCTGCGACCGAGGGCCCGCGCGGCCCCGAACGACCGGATCACGATCGCGGCCATCGGCATTCGAGGCCGGGGTGGAGGTGTATTGAATACCTTTGCTTCCAGAAGGAATGTCGATGTGAAGTATGTGGTTGACGTTGATGAAGGTGTTCGGAGGAAGCGCGCCGCCGCCGTCGGACGCATGACCGGCAGGAAGCCGAAGGCGGTCAAGGACTTCCGTCGCGCGCTGGACGACAAGGACGTCGATGCCATTATGCTCGGTACGCCGACGCATTGGCACGCGATCCCCACGATCATGGCCTGTCAGGCCTACAAGGATGTCTATGTCGAGAAGCCCGACGCTCACAACCTCGTCGAATCGCGATTGATGGTCGCGGCCATGAGGAAATACAAGCGCGTGGTGCAGCTCGGAACGCAGGGACGCAGCGGCAGGCATTTTCACGAGGCGATGCGTTACATCAGCGAGGGCCACATTGGCCGGGCGTTGTTTGCCAAGGCGTGGGAAAGCGCTAAGCAAGGCTCAATCGGTCGACCGGCCGATTCGCAGCCGCCGGACGGCGTGGACTACGATTTCTGGCTGGGTCCGGCGCCGAAACGACCGTTCAACCGTCGCCGCTTCCACGGTAGTTGGCGGTGGTTCTTCGATTATGGCTGCGGCGATCTGGGCAACGACGGCGTGCATCGGCTCGATATAGCCCATTGGGCTTTTGAAACAGCGCTGGCTGCACAGGGCGAAAAGCCGCTCGGGTTGGTCAAGGCCGTCTCGGCCCATGGGGGCAAATGCTATTTCGACGACTTGCAGGAATGGCCCGACAACCTGATGTGCACATATGATTTCGGGTCCGGACGCGTGATAACGTACGAAATGCGGATATGGACACCCTATGACATGTTCGGCGAAACCGAAGGCGCCGCCGTGTATGGAGATCGGGGATATGTGATTTTGGGCAATAATTCCTGGCGGGCTTACGGCCCCGGAAACAAGTTGCTGCGCGACGAAGAAGGCGCCGGTGACAACACAACCGATCACGTCGAGGATTTCCTCTCGTGTATGCAAACTCGCAAGCGACCGGCCGCCGACCTGGAAACGGTCGGCCATCCTTCGTGCCTGCTTTGCCATCTCGGTAACGCGGCCTGGCGCGCGGGACGGACGTTGCGCTTCGATGCAACGAACTATCGTCTGATCGGCGATCAAGACGCCGAACGGTACCTGACGCGAGAAGAATACCGAAAGCCGTGGGTTTTGCCGAAGCTGGATGAAGTGTAAGCTGATCCATCGGCGATTTATATAGACACATCGTTCGAGAGGGGCGGCTATGTCGCCCCTCAATTCATTTTTCTCATACGCCTTCTTTCCGCAAGGTGAAAATGGTCAAGTTGGTAAGTAATACTTGACAGCGCCAGCGATGACGGGAAAGATAGTGACAAATGTAAGCGTAATCCGGGGCAAAAGATATGAAAATGTTGATGGTTATCCCAATCAGTGTTGTTCTGAGTGCAACGGGCTTTGCACAGGAATTGACCGTTGGTGAGAAGATCAGCCTGGAAGGGTTGAACAAGGCTTATGCGGCCGACAAGAAAACAGCGTCGTTTCAATATGCCTGGCTGTTGTATCGTACGAACGACGGAGCCAGTTATGCGAAGGCGGATTCGGTAATGAATCAGGTCATTGCGTTGCAGGACGACGATCCGGAATCGAATACCTACGGGCAATGGAACTGGAGATGGAGAAACGGGGAGAAATTCGCCGATTGGAATAATGCGTTATTCAAGGCGGACATCCTGTTTGCCAAATTGTGGGATCATCAGAGCAAGATGTCGGCCCAAACGCGGGCGAATTTCATCACGTCCTGCAAGCGGGTGGTGGAAGCCGCACAGCGCCGCTGGGACACCGAGGTGTTTGACATCTACAGGGATTATGTCAAATACAGTAATATTTTTGTCTTGTACATCGAGACGTTTACCCTGGCCGGCGACCGGTTTAATGACGTCAGGCTCCAAAAGAAAGCCAGGGGACAATGGATCCGCTGGTACAACCATATCTCTTTTTTCGGGATCGACGAATTTGCCTCACCCAGTTATAACCACCTGATATTTGCACATCTTCCGAACATCCACGATTTCTGCCATGACGAGCGCACTCGAAGGGAGGTCATCGAGGTCATGGATCACATTTACCTGCTGCAATCGGCGCTGACCCATCCCGTATTAAAGCTGCCGGTCTCGGGTATCAGCCGGGATTACAGAAATTTTCTGCTACAAGCCGATGCCCGGTCGGGCGTGTTGACCTCGCCCGTGCCGGACGGCTACGTTGCTCCTTCCGAAGCGATTGAGATCAATGAGCATAGAACGTACCCGTTCGAAGTGATTGGCAAGGCGTCCATCAATCCTTTTATTTTCAAATCTTATCAGTTGAAAGACGCTGCGATGGGGAGCATGACCGGCGGCGCCTGCTTTCAACAGCAGATCCACTGTCTCGTCGCCGTGGGCGAAAATGAACATGAAAGGGCCGTGGCTTTTCTTCAGGGTTCCTTCACGCCGGTCAACGGTTATACGGATCAAAAAGGCACCACGACGCTCTGCGTGTATAACCGTCTGCCCGCTTATTGGCACCTGACGCAGAAGCGCTTGGATATGTCGGTGTATCGGGATACGTTTGGCGAGTTCGGCGTAGGGATTTCTTCAAAATGGACGGAGACGTTGAACGCGCCGGATCATATCGTGCTCGAAGCGTTTGGATATGACTTGCATATTTTTCCTTTTGCCGTCCAAATTCAGAAGGTTGTGAAGTGCGAGTTGGTTAAGAAACATCGCACAACGACAAGTCCCCGCTATCATCCGAGGCCCCGTCTTTTCGATGAGTACGTCTTTCCACAGGAGCCGGACTGGTTCGGCGCCTATCTTGCCCTGGTGAAATCCGGCTCGGAGGTAGCCGATCCGGGCATCGCGTATTCCAAAAAGAATGGGATCTCGTCTTTCAACACAAACATGGGACACCGGGTTCGATTATTTATAGCTGAAAAGGGGGACACAAGGCAGTTGTTCAATGTCGATCCCGAGTTGATACCGAGGTTGAAAATTATCGAATAGAGTGAGGATACGATCCTCCGATGCAATGTATGGCGTTAAGAGATAGATAGTGACGAGCGAAGACTGGGTCCGTCTTAAATGGGAAGGATGGGCGTAAATGAAACGATGGTCGATCGTCACGCGCGGTGCAGCCGGGATGGTCGAATCGTTGGCATCGACGCCACCCACGAAGGCGTCGGGCGGCAAATGTACATTGTCGATATCGGCGATATCCTGGACCACCCGCCCGAATAAGGAACCGCTTCGCGGTGCTATATCAGTAGATTCCTCGACGGCACTCGCAGTGACAGGTTAGTCCAGCGGACCCCATATTTCGACCAAAAGTTCGTGCAGATCCGGATCGTGTTCTTTGAGTTCGGCCCGGACGAAGGGGTAGAAGTCGTTGCGATAGAAGTAGGCTTCGGTTCCCTCGGCGAAATATTCCTTGTGGTTGCTCAGGGCGTAGTGGCGGACCTTCTTGCCGTTGAAAAGAAGGACCTTTTCGTAGGTCCCGGCCGCCTTCGCCTTCTTGTACACCTCGATGATGCGTGGATTATCGAAGCCTAAGTACTGATCGTGATACGCATGAGCCAGTTCGTGAAGGACGACCGCCGGATGTTTGAGCATTTGGTGGCGTGACAGTAGCTGTTTCGCACGCGGGATATGCACTTTCTTCGCAAGACGAAGGTCGTGGCCGTGGTTTTTGAGCCAGCCGGGATTCGGATGATATTGCATCGAACTGAGCGTGGGATGGTGATGCTCTATCCAGATTTCAAGTTTTTGCATTTTGGCGAGCTGCTCATCCGGCAGCAAAATGGCGATTCGCTGAAGGTGGTTGGCTAACATCTTCAGGGCGCGGGTCCCTTCCTTGTTCTGCGATCCTTCGAGCAGTTGCGGGTCGATATGGACAGTCCAGCCTTCAATAACTTTTATAACGGGATCGAACCGAACGGCTTCGGTCTTTTCCGGTGTATTGTTAACCTTTGGCTTTGCTTCGTCACCGGCAACAAGTCGGCATATAGCAAGAGCCAATACAAGCCCCGCCAGCAATCTCCTTGTGGTTTGTTTTGCTATCTCATTTTTGTTATGCATTTCCGAGTTCCTCTTTTATTAGATTCCAAGAGACTTCAATGTAGCCTATATTAAGGGATTGTCGCCTGATGTGAACAAACATATTTTCCTGTAAAAAATCGTGTTTTTAGTGAATAATACGTGGAAACACTCAGGATATCTTATCTGCTCAGGAGATGAAGATGAAAAACATGTTGTGTATGGTTGTTCTGATGATGATGTTTACGCAGGTGAATGCGTATGGAAAAAGGACTCGTTCTTCCCCCGCCGGGCGGGCTAAAAGGTCCGTAGCGCCGGTTCCCTTCGGTGATCCTGTGGATATTGCCGGAGGGAGCGTTAAGGGGGTCAGCTCCCTCGATGCACGCGATATTGACGGCGACGGTCTGATCGATGTGGCCGTCATCGAGGGGGGAAAACATGCGACGGGCAAGACGTTCGCCTGGTTCAAAGCCCCTAAGAATACGCGGGGGACATGGCGACGATATGAATTCAATGCGTCCGCTCCGCTCAAGTCTTTTCTCGGCTCGGCAAAGCTTGTTGATGTGGACAACGACAAGGATGCTGATTTGGTAGTCAGCACGGACAATCATTCCGGCGGCAGGAAAGATGCCGACGTTCTTGTGTTTGTGAATCCATTACCGGACGGCGACGTGTACGGCGCGTGGACGTATGCTTTTGTGGCCAAAGGACTTCCGTATCATCATATTAATGATATGGACGTGGCGGATATGGACAACGATGGCAAGACGGATATTATTGTTCGGAGTCTGGAGCCCAATCAAATCCACATTTTCTTCCAGGACGATCTGTCCTCCTGGACGAAGAAGTCCATCCCGACCGGCCTCGACAGGTCTGAAGGGCTGGGTGTGGGGAAATTGAATTCCGATGCCTTTCCCGATATTACGTTCACGGGTTTTTTGCTCCGGGCGCCGAGTCGGCCCCGCTCAGAGGACTATGTGAGAATCTCTATCGATCCCGGCTATTGTAAAGTGAACCAAAACACCAAAGAAGCAATTGGTGATATTGATGGCGACGGTCTGCTGGATGTCGTCATCTCTCCGGCTGAGGCGTATCGGAACGGGAAAGCCCATGATCTCGCGTGGTATCGCAATCCGGGCGGTGATTTGGCCGGTACCTGGGTCAAAACAGTCGTTCAGGCATCGACGAACAATATTCATACCGTTAAGCTCGCTTTGATGAACGATGACGACACATTGGATATCGTGGCCGGTGTAGCATGGGGAAAAATGTCCGTGACCATTTACTTTAATGCGGCGGATGGATCATTTCCTTCTCGTCAGACGGTCACCAGTGAAAAGGGTCTATACTCCGGCGTCGTTGTGGACATCGGCTCGGACGGCGATATGGACATCGTCGGGCAGGAGACCTACGCCAGGAATTCAAGGCCGTATCTGTATGAGTCACTACTGAATGACTGACATCGGTCGCGAGGAGCCGTTTCTGACTCGTTGAGTTCCCGGAAGCCCATTCCGGTTTGAGCTTTTCGCTCGGCCCGGCCGGGTGTTTTTCTACGAATTATCCACCGGTATCCCAGCCTTTCAGTGGATCATCTGTATACATGTGGAAATTTAGGCAACTTTTTCACATACCGGGAAAGGAGGTAAAATAGGGGTGCCGAGTTTGTGTCTATTATGACATAAATCCTTTCCAAAAAGTATGTTAGGTAGAATATTTGAAGTGGGATGATGGAATATAGGCGATAGACAGTAAAGAACATTCATCTGAGTTTCGGTTTCGGGCATTCACCTTATGAACTTTGTGACATTTATCCTCGGTTTTCAACAAGTTATCCACAGCGGGTGATTAAAAAAAGTCAGCGTTTTGTAAGTAATTATATATACCGGTGATAAATAGAATAGAAACCGGATAAGATATTTGGTATTTTGGTTTTTTTCAGTTTTTGGAACTGAATTTGTTGAGAAATGATTGGGTTGTTTTGGGTCGAGGCAAAATGGCGATGGAGCAGGTTAAACTCAGGCGGAAATTGGCGGACAAGGCCGGTTTTGTCGTGTGCGTGGAATTGACGGGCGGTCCGGGTTTCAGTTACGGCCCCATCGAAACGTTCCTCCGGGCGTATCAGGCCGACGGAGGTTCGACCCTTCCGAAGGGCTTCGATTTGGCCTGCATTACGCTGCCGCAGAATCCGGGCGGCCTGGCCAATATTCAACCGGCCGATGTCATTAGCGAGATGACCTCGCAAGGTCTGCTGGACGGCCTGGACGTGATGCCGCATGTGACGTGCAAGGATCACAATGCGTACGGTATTGCCAGCCTTCTCCTCGGGCATCGCCATGCCGGTGTCGAAACCGTTCTTCTGATGACCGGCGACAAGCCCGTCGGCGCTAAAGGCGTTTTCGAGCTGGATTCGATTGGATTGCTCCGGCGGGTCAGGGGTATGAACAACGAGTCGTACGTCAAAGCCAGGCCGGACGCTCTGGATCGGGTCCACCAGTTCTTTCCCGGAGCAGCGGTCTCGCCGTTCAAGTATTCCGTCGGCTCGCTTTTGCAGCAATATTTCAAGATGGAAAAGAAGATTGTCTCCGGTGCGGAATTTCTGATTACGCAGGTGGGCTGGGATTGGAAAAAATCGCTCGAGCTCTTCCGGTACATGGAGGAGAATCACCTGGCCGTGCCGGTGATCGGCAACGTGTATCTTCTGAGCACGATGACGCCCGCTCCGAGGCTCATGCACGATATGAAGCTGCCCGGCTGCTTTGTCAGCGACGCGTTGCTGGCGAAGGTCTATGCCGAGAAGGCGGTCGATCATATCGAGCGCGCGGCGCAGCAGGTGGCGATGTACAAAGCGATGGGGGCGGCCGGCGTGGATATCGGCGGGGTGCACGATTTCAAGATGTTCACGGGGATTTTAGAGCGCGCCGCCGAGATCGGGACCGACTGGGAGCGATACAAAGACAATCTCTGCTGGCCGGCAAAGGAGGCGTTTTACCTGTACGATGAGGCCGGCCGGAGGATCCAATGCCCGGAGGTGCGCAAGAAATTCAAGCAACGGTCTTTCAATTTTTTCCATCGCGCCTTTTTGGATTCGGACTACACGGGCTTTCACGCCTTTAAAAAGACGATGGACCTTCTGGGGACTGAAAAAGGCAAAGGCTTTTTCTACAAAGGGTTTAACGCTTTCGAGAAGTATTTCAAATATTTGATGTTCGAGTGCGAGGAATGCGGCGACTGTTTTCTGCCGGAGAACTTCGGCCTGTGCACGATCGGCGGCTGCGAAAAAGGAATGGACAACGCCCCGTGCGGCGATTCGACCGTGGACGGCTATTGCGGCAACAACCTCGAGCGCGTCTGTATCGGTGAGCGGATTTACGAAGCGGCGGCGGCTCAAAACGCCGGCCTCGAAAAGCTCAGGACCACGATCAATCCGCCCAGGAATCCCGATTTGCAGCATACAGCGTCGATCTTGAATTATCTATTCGGCAGGGACCATACGATGAAGAATCTTTTAATCGGCATTGGAGAATCGATCCACGCATCCATTCCCAAAACGGGTCGGATCATGAAACAGTTAGCGGCGCTCGGCCCGGATGCGTATTCTCAATCCAGCGCGCCGTTGAATTACATCAGGGCGTTAATCGAAGCCCAGGCCGCCGACGGTGCGGACTACATCGCGATTAATCTGGATGCCTTCGGCGAGGACGATCCGCAGGTGGCGGTCGCCATGATGATCGAATATGTCAAGCTCGTCCGCCGGTGGGGCGGCGGGGTGCCGGTGTGCGTTGATAGCAGCGACGACGATGTCTTGATCGCGGGCTTGAAGCAGTGGTACGATACGGATCAACCGGTCAAGCCGCCGCTGTTGAATTCAGTCAAGGTTCATACCACGGACCGCATGTTACCGCTGAAAAAAGATTACGATTTCACCTTCATCGGTTTGCTGGTCAGCGAGGAAGCGGCGACCGGACCGGGTGGTTCGCATTCAATCGACGAGTTATATTCTTTAGCGAAACAGATCTTTGAAAAAGCAGTGGGCGAGCACGGCTTCAAGCCCGAGGAGATTTTCTTCGATTCGACCGTGTTTCCGTTGGCGATCGACATGCCGATGGAGCCGAACGTGCCGGGCTATACCTACCGTGCGTTCGAGACGATCAAAAAGATCAAGAGCGACCCGAAGATGAAGGGCGTGCATTGCTCGCTGGGCGTGAGCAATTCCGTTCGCGACCTGCCGGGCCGGAGGATCGGCGTGTCCCGGGCGTACGTCGCCAAGGCCGTCGAATATGGCCTGGACGCCGGCATTATCAACACCGCACATCGCTACGGCACGGTCGAGCCGGACCCGGGCTTGCTCGAATTGGTGGACGCCTACGCAAAGATGGACGGCTCAGCCGAGCGTTTGGGCAAGACCATGGAGCTGATGGGCAAATTCTGCCAGGAAAACCGAAAACCCGCCGGTTAAAGTCTGCCTCGTCCGGCTACTCCATCGTGCATGAGTTTGCTGTTGTCGAGAAAAGCTCTGACGCCCTTGATGCTCACCGTCTTTGTCGAGACAGAGTACCACTCCCTATAATCTCAATTTCAACGACACCAAAATCCCAGTTGCCGGAGGTATTTTCGCCGATCATCACGACGTTGACAAACCGCCCCGTAGCATTACCGATGGGGTAGGACGCGGCATCCGAAGTCATCTTCGTTCGACCGCTCCAGAAAGGGACATCGTCAATCAGGATCTCGATCGGGTAGCTCGTTGTATCGCCGTTCAACATCCTGAGATTCACTTCGGTTATCTCTTTCACCCTGCCAAGATCACAAAGGAGAAACGCCTGGTCCTTTAAGGGGTACCAGCGTTCTCTGCTCGTGTAATTCCTGAAGCAGGTGCTGGTATCGTCGTCAAAAGCCTTATACCCCAGGTCGGCTTCGCGGCACATACCGGATATGAAGCCTACGATTCTCTGCTTGCCCGCCGGGTAGCCGGGATCGCCTTTGTAAGATCCCCCCCAGAGATAGCAAGCCCATTCACCGCGCTCGGGCGTGCTGATCGTCCTCCAGCGACCTCCCTGCAGGGAGGTCGCGGGTTGCCAGGCCCCGGTTCGGGCGTTGATCCAGCGCATGTTCATGGTGCCGTTGACGGCGCGAAGATCGAGCGAGACCTTGCCGTCGCCGATGCCGCTGAAATAGACGAGGTATTGTCGGCCGACCTCAGTCATGGCATACGCTTCACGGTAACCCATGTGGAACTCTTTGGTTGTACGAAACGCACCACCCTGTGGTGATGCGGTCTCAACGTAGAGATCGTATTGCACATCGTCTAGAACGCACATATTCGGCTGTAAGGCGAAGAAGTCATCCTCTTGATTCACAAAGTCCGTAAGCCGGCGGGCGGCAACAATGGTGTCCTCCACTTCGGGATGAATACCGAAGTCCACCGCGTGAGGCGGCTGCGTAAATTCGCCATTTCCGTAGTCGCTGTTGACGTAAAGATACTCACGGTGATACCGCACACCGGCGCATTGACTCAAAACCCCGATCCAGAACCTCCTTCGCTGATTCTGCCGGTAGGGCATTATCCACGTGTTGGTTCGTTGATACCGGTGCGGCCATACCGCCCAGAAGGGATAGAGCTTCTGGAATTGCATCGGCACACCTTTCTTTGCCGCCCGGTAGCGAAGCTCTTGAATCCGCGTCCAGTAGCCGGGACCGATTGCCATGTTGGCCGGGCCTACCCACGCGTTCAAATCATTATGATCGATGACGTATTGATATTCTCTGCTGCGCAGGTCTTGCTGGTATCGTTGGTCTCCGATGTAGACCATTTTGCCCCTGGCAGCCGCCTCGCCCATCAGGATATCGTGCCACCATTTCGACAGCGCAGGATGAAAGCTGCTCTCATTGTTGTATTGGTAGATGACGTGGTCATATTTTAGCGTATATGAGAGAAGCTTTTTGATATATTTGTCCTGGTAATCATACAATATCCTTCGGTTCTCCATTGTGGGGACGCAATCAAAGAACTCGGTGTAATATCTCCTGAAAAAACCGTCGTTGTCCGTGTAGCCCAGATGATGATCCGTGCCGTTCGATTTCAGTCCGGACTCCGCTTCCGTGTAATTGACGTTATTCTTCGGATTCCAGAGGTCGGTGGGCCAATCTTGTTTGAGATAATGGCAATAGTCCCACAGTTCCTGATTGACAATGATGTCTCGTTTCTTCGTCTCCTTCAAATAGAAGTCAAACGCCTCCCAGAACGCCTCGTTCCACTGGTTCAGGTCATAAAGGCCGTTTGCCGGGCGTTTAAAGGGGCGCGGTTTATTTCGATACTTCGGATCGAGAGTGGAATGTTCGTTCTGGTTTTCATAGCCGAGATTGCTGCGCATGTAGTTGCCGCCGATGGCTTGGAGATGATCGAGCCGCCGTAAGAGTTCCCAGCGGTCGCTGTACGCCCAGAAAAAGGGATGATCCGGGCTCGAGGCGCCCAAAAGCAAGACGGGGCGGTCTTCATATCGCCAGTAACCGGAATGTTCCGGATCAGGCTCGATTGCCAAAACAATCGTTCCCGAGAGGAAGAACAAGAACAAACTCGATGAAATGATCTTTTTCATCTGTATAGAATAAAAGAAAAAAAATCGCAGATCAACCCTTTAGGGGGGCGCCTCCCTTATTGATTTTGCCAAATAATAACAGAACAAATGCCGCCTTTGTCGGATAAGGTACAACATAAAGCTATAAAATAAAGATGAACGACAGTGTCTGAAAGGAGATCACCCCATGAAACCATTCTCTTCGATTGAGAAAAAGCACACGTCCCCGCGCGTTTGGATGATTTTCCTGCTTGTTGTTTTTGCGTCAATCCTCGTAACGTCCCAGGCTGCAGACCGGGCTTATAAGTTGAGTAAGGTCTTTTCGGCTGCGGATGACATGGCGCCCGAGCGTATCTTTCTGGCCGTGACGGCGGAGCCGGCGACGAGCCAGGCCGTCAGTTGGCGAACGCGACCTACCTCCAACACGCTGCAGGCCCAGATCGTTGCATCGCCGGGCGGCCCGATCAGAGAAGACGAAGCCACCGTGGTCAAAGCGGTCGTCGAGCCCGTCGATTACGGCGATGGGCAGACGATGTTTCACGCCGGGGTCGCGTTCAAAGACCTCGAGCCTTCCACCCGCTATGCCTACCGCGTGGGCGATGGCCAGACCTGGAGCGAGTGGAATCATTTCCGCACGGCCGACGCTAAGCCCGCTCCTTTCCGCTTCATCTACATCGGTGATCAGCAGAACAATATCAAGTCTCAATGGTCGCGCGTCATCCGCGACGCCCTGCTCAAAGCGCCGGACGCCCGTTTCATCGTCAATGCCGGCGATCTTGTGAACGATCCGTTCATAGATCAACAATGGTATGAGTGGTACGACGGGGCGGGGTGGATTTATCGCGTCATACCCAGCATTTTAACGCCCGGCAATCATGACCTGAGCGACAGCGGCGCCGACGAGGTCTGGCGGCCACAGTTCGTTTTACCTACCAACGGTCCATCGGGCCGGGAGGAACTTTCCTATTTTGTGGATTACCAGGGAGTCCGGTTGATCTCCTTCGACGGAAATGCCTTCGACGATGAAGCGCAGTTGGAGTGGCTCGAAAAAACATTGGCCGGCAATCCTTGCGCATGGACAATCGTCGTGACTCATCAGCCATTCTATTCGACGGGTAATAAACGCGATTCCACCGACCGTCGCGAGCTTATCGTCCCGCTTTTCGAGCGGTACGGAGTGGACTTGGTGCTTCAAGGCCACGATCACACCTACGGCCGGACGTCCAAGATTCATGCCGGCCAAATCGTCAAGCCCGACAAGCCCGGCGTCGTTTACGTCTCATCCGTGAGCGGCCCGAAGATGTACAGGCTCAATCGAAGGAATCGTCCATTCATGGAGCGCATGGCCGGCACCCTCCAACTGTTCCAGGTCCTGGCGGTCAACGGCGATGCCCTATCCTACGAGGCCTATACCGCCGACGGCAAGCTCTTCGACGCGTTCGAGATACGCAAGACCGATCTCGGGAGGACCCGACTAATCGATCGAGCGCCGAAGGACGAGCACCCCCGTGAAGAAGATTTTTATAAGGAAGATGAGAGCTCAGGCGCCCGCTGATTGATATCCAGCGCGTGGTCCTGAAAGGAGTTCGTTCATCCAAGACTCTGAAAGCGACGGGAGAACATCGAGACATTCACTGTCACCAGACACGAACGATCTGGTTTAGATCGTTTGGAATCGAAAGGGTTTCTACAATGCCTTGCGTCGGCGGAGCCAGCCGATCAGACCTACCCCAAAACTGCTGAGGACAAGCGCGCCGGGAGAGGGTACTGTCACGTCGGTGCGATAGTGAAAGCCATGGACACCGTCCGCATCCAGATACCAGCCCACGATGCTGTCGCCGTCAATACTCAGTGCTCCCGTCGATAGAGCGCCGGGGGCGTCGAGTGCCGTCCAGCTTGTTCCGTCCGTTACGAAGCCGTGGGCGCCGATCGCGTCCAGGTACGAGCCAACGATCAGGCCGTCGTCGATGCCGTTGGCACTGGTGAGCAAGGCCCCGGGTGCGTCGAGTGTTGTCCAGCTTGTTCCGTCCGTCACATAGCCGTGGAGACCCGATAGGTCCAGATAGAAGCCGACGATGTTGTCGTCGTCAATGCCGCGCGCGCCCGTGAGCAGCGCCCCGGGTGCGTCGATGAGCGTAAGGGGCGGGACGCCCGTCGGATGATGCACGAAGCCGTGGATGCCGGTGCTATCCATATACGTTCCTGCGACGCGATCGCCGTCGACGCCTGAGATCCAGGCGGGTCCGGGCAGCGTAAGGGGCGTTTGGGTTAGCCCGTCGAAGATAAAGGTTTGGAGTCCGGAACTATCGAGGGTCGAACCGACAATGTTCGTGCCGTCGATATCTGAGAACCAGGCCGGATCGGGGGTGGCGAATGTTGTCCAACTCGATCCGTCATAAATGAAAGGATGGAGTCCGTTGGTGTCTGAATACGTCCCCACGATAGTGCCGTCGTCAATGCCGCTGGCTACGGTTAATCCCGTCGAGCCGGGGGCATCGAGAGTTGTCCATCCGGCTTCTGTGTATCCCGCTATAGACAGTACGACTGCCATAGCGACGATAACCGTCAGATGGGTTCTTTTCATCTTTTCCTTCTCCCCAAAAAGTACGCCTTGACCCGGACGCTGGCTTGACGAGCGTGGTCATACACCCTCTCCACCTTCGCACCGGCTCACCGCCATGAGCGCAAAATCCCTGTTATGCTTTTTGTGGTTGAGAAAGCCGACAGGCCACACAAGGATTCCCACACCACCCCTCAAGAGTAACTACAACATCTCTTATACCAAAATTGGCGTAGAAAGTCAAGTCAAAAATGAAAAAGCTTTTGTCTCTTGTCTCAGTTATCTCGTTCCGGCCGAGACCCATGCGCACGTCACAAACAAGCCGAGTTTGTCTAAGTGGTTACAGGTGATACGGATGGCGCTGGGGCCTGGACATCATACGTTGGGCTTGCGGGTCGTCGATGATGGTCTGTTTGGCCTGGTCCCACTGGAGCTTGCGGCCGAGGATATATGACAAATTGCCCAAAATGCACAGGTTGGCCACGCCGACAGCGGCTTTGATGTTCATAATCGTTTTGGCGCCGGTTTTGATACCTTTGAACCAGTCTTCCTTATGGCCCGGGCTCTTGTACACGTCCTTCGCACCCGCCCGCGGCTGCCACTGGCGGGCCTTTTTCTCGACCCACGTGCCGCCGTCGCCGCCCCAGTGGATGAACTCGCCTTTGTCGCCGCGGTAGATGGCGCCGTAGCCGGGCCGGCTGATCTTGCCGCCCGGTTCGTTGCCGGTCCGTTCTTCGGCTGGAGGGAGCTGGTTGTTAGGCATCTGTCGCCAGGTCAGAACCCAATCGGGATTCTCGAAGGTATAGGTCACATCCATCAGGATGGCGCTGTCCCACAAGCCCTTCGTGGGCGCAGTCCCCGTGGCTTCGACGGTGACCGGGCCGGTGCCGTCGGCGCCCATCCACCACATGGCGCAGCTCATCACGTGGGCGCCGCGATCGCGAATCTGCCCGCCGCCGGATTCGAGCAGCCAGCGGAAAACGCCGTGACAGTATTTCTGGTTGTACGGCCGCCAGCGCAGCGGGCCCAGCCACATGTCCCAGTCCAGCTCGGCCGGCGGATCGCTATCGGGTACGGGATTGTTGTCTTGTGGACTGGGATAGTGGAAGCAATCGACCCGGCGAATCTTCCCGATAGTGCCGTTGACCAGATACCGGTGTGCCAGGTACGCTTCCGGCTGCGAACGACCCTGCGAGCCGACCTGGACGGAGACCTTGTTCTGTTTCGCTGCCTCCACCATCGCCTTGCCTTCCTCGATCGTACAACACGCCGGTTTTTCGACGTAAACGTGCTTGCCGCATTCGGCGGCGTGGACCATCTGCACGCCGTGCCAATGGTCCGGCGTGGCGATCACGACGGCGTCGATATCTTTCCGCTGGAGGACATGACGGTAGTCGTGATAAGGCTGTACGCCCGCCCCGGCCGTCTTCAGCGCGCTGGCCAAGCGCTTCTCGTCGATATCGCAAACCGCGGCGATATTCACCTCGCCCTTATCGCGGCGCTGTACCATATCGCGCAGATGATACCCGCCCATGCCGCCAACGCCGATATGGGCGGTGGTGATTTTTTCGCTGGCCCCGGCTCTGCCTCGGGCCGCCAGAACGCCGGACGGGATGAGATAAGGTACGCTCGCCGCCGCGACACCCGCGGCCGCCAGAAATTCGCGTCTGTTGAGTTGATGTGACGTTTTCATCGTCTATCGCCTTTCTGCTTTTGCATTCTTTCGTTCCGGGTGGCAGCCTCAAGCGCAGCTTGGGGATGGCTGCGCGCCCGGAAGGTTTTTCTTACAGCGGTTTAGGATTCGTCTTTTTCTTCGGCACGAGTTTCCGACATGGATATCCGTCCACTTCCACGCCGCGTTTTCGCAGCGACTGTGCTATGTTCGGCTTGAAATCTTCGGGCGCATTCTTGAATCGGAATTTCAATGCCTGAAGGGCCCGCTTGGTGGGGACGCGCTCGAGCGCCATACGGGCGTCCTCGCGAAGCTCCGTATTTTCTATCAACCTCGCGATGGGTCTGATGGCGTTGCGTCCGCCGATTTCCGAAAGCATCCAGATCACTTCCCGCCGGACCGAGACCGGGTGGTTGTTGCCCAACAAAACGACCAGTTCGGTTTCGACCGCTCGTTTTTCTTTGGCCGCACCGGGCCGCCCGGCGTACCGAACGATCTTCCACAGCGCCCGCTTGGCCGCGCGGGCGACTTCCAGATCGTCGTCCCCCATTGTTTCCGCCAGAGGCATAACCGCCGGCGCGCCGACTGCTCCGGCACTGAGCCAGGCTTCCGTTCTGACCTTGTCGTCGGCATCTTTAATCCCGGCCAGGAGCTTGTTCACCGCATCATCCCGACGAGCATTAGCCGTCACCGTCGCCGTTCCGGCTATGCCTGCTGCAAGAGATGCTTTCTTAAAATGATTGATAGACATGTTCGAAACCCTTTCTCGTTTCTGTCGATTTTGAAGAGTCACCTCTAAACCGTGGTTATTTGAGATTCTACCCATGCTTAGCTACACGGTCAACTACTTATCTTTTCTCTGTTCCGCGAGATTGCGTTTCATTTTCAGACGTATGAAGGATGTTTTTGACATCTTACACATCTGTGTTCAGTATAACTGGATGTGTTTAACTTGCTTCTCCCTCCGGGTTTTAACGGTTTCTATTCTATATTTTTGATATCGCTATCCGGTTTGCCGACGAGGTAGATTCTGTTTTTGCCGCTGCGCTTGGCCTCCAATAAGGCTTTGTCGGCTTGCTGGAAGAGTTCCTGGGTGGTTTGGCCGTCGCGGGGGAAGGTGGCCAGGCCGCCGCTGATGGTTAAGACGCCCTTGCCTTCGGGTCCGAGACCGTCGAGAGAGGTCAGTTCGGCTTTCTCTATTTCTTTGATGAATCGTTGTGCGATGGCGAGGACTTCCGTGGGATGATCGGCGGATGCCGAGCGTCTCTCCGACGTTCCGCCCGGCGTGCCCGGAGGTGTCGGCTGCGGTTCGTCCCAGAAGACGACGGCGAACTCGTCGCCGCCGATCCGGCCGACGACGTCGTGGCTCCGGCAGCAATGCCGGACGAGGACCGCCGCTTTTTTTAAAATTTCATCGCCGGTCGCATGGCCGTAGAGGTCGTTGTAATGCTTGAAGTTGTCGATGTCGAAGACGAGGAATGTCACCTGTCCGTTTTCCCGGCCGGCCCGCTCGATGATCTGCTGCGCGAATTCCCGGATATATCGCCTGTTCTTCAATCCCGTCAGGTCGTCTTCCGTGGCCAGTCGTTCCAGATGCCTGATTCTTGCTTCGATGCTGGTCTCCATCGGGGTGGAGAGTTGGATGTCGGTTGGCTTGTAGAGTTCCGGCTCGGGGCGACGCTGTGGTGAGAGCCTGCCGGGGCGCGTGACGGATTCGTAGAATGTGTCCGGCTCGACGGGGCAGATCAAGTAGTCTTCCGCCAGCTTCACGCCGTTGTCCGCCGAGGTGATGATTCGTATCGCCGCCGGTTCCTCGTACATCTGCGCCATAAGGATGATTTTCGTACCGGAGCGATCTCTCAGGTCCTTCAGAGCCGCATTCAATTTGGTGCCGATTCCGGAGAGGACGACGGCGATAGCGCTAAACCTCTGTCTCGCTGCGGCGTCAGCGGCGGCGTCGGTATCGGCACAGATTTCGTAACGTGAGCCGTTTAAAGCGTTGACGTTCAAAAAGGCGCGTTTGACATCTCCGACGAGTAGGATCTTGCCCTGGTTCGAACCGCAGGCGGTTTGTTTATCAGCGTCATCGGTCATTTCTATCACCACACATGCATCGGTTTCGTCTCGGACGCCGGACGTTTATCTTTGGTGAGACTGGTTGACGGCAACCGCCAAAGAAAACCTCAGTCCCGGCCGGCTTTGCAACTCGGTCCACAGCACGAAAATGCCTCCAACCGATTCTTGAGGATAACAGAACACGCGGAAAAGTCAAGTTAATTCGCAGGCAAACCGTCCAGATTCATTCTGACTTGTTCGGTATGAAAGCTCTCCGGATATAATTCGATGAAGCTCGTCAGAGTGGCCCGGGCTTCATCCAGGTACTTCTTTTTTACTTCGACGTTGGTCGCTTCCTGTTGGCGCCACAAGCTGATCTTCAACAGGCCCAGTTCGTAGAGCGCCTGTATTCCGGCGTCGGTTTGGCTGTATTTTTCGTGGACGTCGCTCAGCTTTTTGACGCGAAGCAATTCATCCGCGACGAGGATCGCCTGGGCCAGCAGGATATTATCGCGAAGCCGGTCGCCGTCCTGGGTTTGTCCGAAAAGTGCCTCGAGGTGTTGAGCGTACTCCGGCGCGTGTGGATTGAGCAGCACAAATTTTGCCAGACGGTCTATCGATCCCGGGTCCTCGGTCCGGTTTTCCGTGCTGATCAGGATCCGCGACTGGTGTATTCTTCTTTGCAAGTCGCTGAGCTTGAGTGTTGTCAACACCGACTCGGGGGGCGGGCGAAACAGCCCAAAGGGACTTTCGGAAAGTGCCTGTTCGGCCTGGCGTCGTTTGACCTGCTCGGTCTCCAGCATGACCTGGGCCTGTATCAGCAGTTCGTCCGCTTGCTCGAACATGCCCCGCCCCGCCCACTGCATCGCAACACGCCATCGCGCTTCAATGGATTCCGGGCTGTTGCTGAAGTCCTGGAAGAGCGCCCACCAGATTCTCGCCGCTCGTTCGTGTGGATAGTCGCTGTAGAAATGGAGTATTTCCTTTTGGCCGAGCAGGTTCGTATCCGGGCTGTATTCGGTCAGAAGTGCTTTATAGTAAAGCGCGATGGACATTCGACGACTGTTAGGGCGTTTTTCGATAAAGAGATCGTACTCCTGAAGAAGTTGTCCTTTTTCCTTCTGATACATCAGGTGGTCCGGGACGATAAACCAGTCCGGCCAACGATCATCGTAGCTGAGTTGAATCTGGATTTCTCTCTTGAGCTCGGCGCGCAGGGCGATGGGTTCCGTGGGGTAAAAGAAGCTCTCCAAATACTTCTTTGTGGTCGGGTCTCTTACCGTTTCGTCCAGGGCTTCGGTAATGCTGTGGTCGTGAAACGTGCTGATCTGCTCCGGGTTGTTCTTGGCGATGTAGAGTTGATAGTCCAGCTCATCAAAACCGATGGCGACTTCAAAGACGACCACGGCGATCACGAGCGTCAGGAGCGTGAAGACCCAGTTCAGGCCGGGCCGGTAGCGGGTATAATGACCGATGCCGAGCACAAATCCTGCGATGGTCAGGGAATCGAGCCAGGCGACGATCCAGGGCGCGAAGGAAAATCCCCATTCAATCGGCTCCACGGCTCTTAATCGCCCGAAGTATCCCCAGTAGATCAGTTGCGGCGCGGTGCACAGCGCGATGGCGATGAAGCGGGAGCGGAAGCGGAGCGGCCGGCACGCCGCGGCGATGCAACTGATCAGCAGGCACAAAGCGAAGCCCGGCAGGTTGGCCAAGAAGAAGACCTCCAGGATGAAGATAACGCTGTAGCGAAAGCTCATCAGTTGCGACATCAGGATCGGCACCGCCGCCAAAATACCCATCAGCAATCCCAAAACGAAAATCTGCCATGGGTACTCGAAGATGCTCACGCCGGTTGTCAGGGATTCGCTCAGACGCCAGAACACGGACATCGTTATCTTTTGAAAGCCGAACGTCCAGAAATCGCCGGTGGTGATTTTTGACCAGAACAGGCAACTCAGGCCGAAAGCCACCGCCGCCAGGAGCCAGCATCTCTGAACGTTCCTGTGGCTGTAGTGCAGGGTCGGACCTACAGCCATAAAGGACTTCGAGACCGCAATCGGCGTCTTTTCCGCCTCTTTGTTCTCCATAAGCCTCACTTCGTCATGTGTCGTGCGTGATGCGTATAGCGTCAACGCGGATACGCAATACGACCTACGGAATACACAATACGAGTTCGATTATGTCCCTTCGCCGCTGGAGGCGAGATAGATAATTTGTTCCGGTGTCAGCTTGTCAATCCCGATCGACATGGATTTAAGCTTGAGTTTGCTCACCTGTTGTTCTATCTCCGCCGGGACGTCGTGAACGGCAACGGACAACGCGTCCTTTTTCTTAACGACATATTCGGTCTGCAACGCCTGGGTGGCAAAGCTCATGTCCATCACGCTGGCAGGGTGTCCCTCGGCGGCGGCCAGGTTAATCAGCCGGCCTTCGCCGAGCAGGAAAATGCGCTTGTTGTTTTTGAGCAAATATTCATCCACGTGATTGCGCACGTTGCGGGTGACTTTCTTGCTGAGCTTCTTCAGGGCCGGGATGTCTAATTCCACATCGAAGTGTCCGCTGTTGGCGACCGCGGCCCGATCTTTCATGGCGCGGAAGTGCTCTTCCCGAATGACGCCCTTATTGCCGGTCAGTGTGACAAACAGCTCACCGATCTTCGCCGCCTGTGCCATCGGCATGACCTGGAAGCCGTCCATGGCGGCTTCGAGCGCTTTGATGGCGTCCACTTCCGTGATGATGACAATCGCGCCCATGCCTCGTGCTCGCATGGCGAGTCCGCGGCCGCACCAGCCGTACCCGGCGACGACCACCTTCTTGCCGGCCATCAGAAAATCGGTGGCCCGAATGACGCCGTCCACCGTCGATTGGCCCGTGCCGTAGCGGTTATCGAAGAGATGTTTCGTCGCCGCGTCGTTGACGGCGATAACAGGGAACTTCAGTTTGCCTTCGTTCGCCATGGCCCGCAACCGAATCACTCCGGTCGTCGTTTCCTCCATGCTTGCGATGATCCGGCCGGCGTCTTTCGTTCTTCGCGTATGCATTTCATTCACTAAATCAGCGCCGTCGTCCAACGTGATCACGGGCTTGTGGTCGATCGCGGCGTTAATGTGTTTGTAATACGTACTGCGATTCTCGGCGCGAACGGCGAATACGGCAATTTTGAAATCCTTAACCAACGAGGCGGCCACGTCGTCCTGCGTGCTTAACGGATTCGATGCGCAGAGCACGACATTAGCCCCCCCGGCCTTCAGCGCCCGGGCTAAATTGGCTGTTTCGGCGGTGATATGCAAACAGGCGGAGACATGGATTCCCTTCAGGGGTTTGCTCTTGGCAAATCGGTCTCGAATCGCCGCCAAGACCGGCATATCATTGTCCGCCCAGAGAATTCGCTTTTTCCCACCCGCCGCTAGCGACAAATCTGCTACGTCGTATTTCATCTAACACTCCTTTCAAAAAGATGAATAAGAACGGTTAATATAAAGCTAACAAATATAACGTGCAAGGTTTATTTCATCCGGTAGATATGGACGCCCCAGCCGGAAAAGCGATCCTTAAAGACGCCGTTCCTGGAGGTAAGGCTTCGGTCTTCATCTATGACCTCGACCGTTCTTGTGCCTTTCGAACCCTCTAAGGTGAACGTCGCGGTCGCCGGGTCGCCACGCATATTGACGGCGAAAACGTAGGTTATATCGTTGTGCTTCTTGGTCATCGTCGCGATGGGTACATCGGCATTGTCCGATAACACGCTTGCCTGGTCTTCGATGGCTGGGCCGTTCAGAACGGGCGCAAGCCCTATAATCTGTTGGTTAACGGCGGTGACCGCAGCGAGCATCGCCGGATCGCTCAGCAGCGCCGATTCGTTGAACTTCGGTTGCCATTCGTGTACGAAGTAGATCAGGCCCATCGAGCCGTGGATGATGGACATCCAGACCTCGCATCGAACCTGGTGCGGCGTGGCTTTGGTGTTGGGATTGTTGATCCGGGTACATTCGATACAATTCCAGACGGGTTTCCGGCCGCCGGTCCAATCGACCAGCCGCTCGACGCCTTTGGCGACGTACCAGAGTTTCCCGGCGACTTGCGGTTTACTATGGACAGCCGGATAAATATCGAACGAAGCGATGTCGCAGCCTTTAACGTATTCGGCGTAATCTTCCGGGTGATTGGTCCGGACGCCCCGACCGTGCCAGCCGTCCCAGGCCACTCCCTGGCCGAGGTTGAGCAACACCGGCCGGGTGGGATCGTTCCTTCGGATCTTATGGAAACCCTCGATAATCTTTTGAGGTAAAATCGGCGGGCCGTAACCTTTGCCTTTTCCTAACGACTGGGCGTTGTCCGGCTCGTCGCCGTGCATCCAGGCGATGATCGTGGGATCATCTGCGTGCTGGAGGCCCACGTCGTTTTGATGGCAGATGACCTTCATCCCGGCGGCTTTCAAATCGGCGAGCTGCTGTTCCGTCGGGCCTCTCCAGAGTCCGATGTAGGTATTGATCCCGGCTTTTCTATATTTCTCGGCATTTCTCGGATTTTGCACCCAGACGGCAATCGGGAAGAAATGCTCGTCTGTTGGCGGTCCGTTCTCCCACTTTGCATATGGGCTTGCTGAGACATTCGGTCCGGTAGTACTGGTCAAAGCACAGGCCAGAACGATGAAACAGGTCTTAAAAGTCATATCTTCTATCTCCACACGATCATTGTCATTAAGCTACGAGAGACGTTTCAAGCGACGTGGATCATAACGGGAATCCTGAGAAGAGTCAAGAAAATGTTCAGACGCCGGGATCGCACCGGATTGAAAATTTGTACGATGAGGCTTGATAATCGCAATTACCCATATTACAATGTGTGACTTTGCCTTGAAGCAGACTTCTCGGCGCAACGCCTTAATTGACACATCTCGGCGAAAGGCCGAGGCCGTAGCTGGAAAGGAGCACGATCATGCGAAAGCCCATTTCAACACTGATGTTTTTGATTGCCTTGTTCATCTTTTCTTTTGATTTGTTATCGTTTCAATCGGTGGCGTCCGGCGCACCGCTGGCGCACATCACCGTCGATGCGGGCCATTATGTGCGCGTGGATACGCCGGTGTCGCTCGATCTGAGCGGCGTGCCGGTAGGTTTTCCGTCGGATCGGCTTCGTTTGATGGAAGTGAAGGGATCACGACGCACGGACGTTCCGATGCAATTCGAGGCGGGCAGCCCGCCGCGGTTGTGGTGGGTTCTTTCGGGTACGACGGAACCGGGCGACAAACGCACGTATGAGCTTGTTGAGGGTAAAGTCGAGGCGGTTCAGGGAGTCGGCGCAAAACTGGACAAGAAGGTGCTGGAACTGAGGAAGGGCAATGCGAAAGTTTTAAGTTACAACCACGCTCTTGTTCCACCGCCACCGCTTGACGTGATGGGAGAAAAGTTCAAGAACACACGCAACTTGTACCATCGCAGTGGTTTTATTCATCCCTTATGGTCACCGACGGGATCGGTCTTGACGAACATCCATCCGCCGGACCATTATCATCACCTGGGTATATGGATGCCCTGGACGCATACACAATTCGAAGGCAAGCGCGTGGATTTTTGGAATCTCGGAAGTGGGCAAGGCACCGTGCGCTTCAACCGATTTCTTTCGACGACGAGCGGACCGGTCTATGGCGGCTTCCAGGCCGAGCAGGATCACGTCGTGCTGAAGACCGACAGCGGTGAGAAGTTGGTCCTCAAGGAAGTCTGGGACGTCCGAGTGTATAATGTCGGCGGGCCGGGTAAGGATTATTGGCTTTGGGATTTCGTCTCGACCCAGCGCTGCGTGGCGGATACTCCTTTGTTGCTCGAAAAGTATCGCTACGGCGGCTTCGGCTTCCGCGCCACCGCCGATTGGAAGGGCGATACGGCGGCTTATCTGACGAGTACGGGCAAAACTCGCAAAGACGGACACGCCACGCGGGCGCGATGGTGCGACGCCTCGGGCGTCTCCGACGGCAAGTGGAAGGGCGTGACATTCTTCAGCCATCCGCAGAACTTCCGGCATCCCGAAGCCATGCGCATCTGGCCCGGTTTCGAGCAGGAGGTATTTTTCAACTGGGCGCCCGTCCAAACGGGTGAGTTCGAGATGAAGCCGGGAAAGGATCACAAGTTCCGGTATCGTCAATACGTACACGAAGGCAAAGTGGACGTCGAGAAGACCGAGCAGGTTTGGAACGACTTTGCGCACCCGCCGAAAGTTGAAATAACAACACCGGCGTCCGGTGATGCGATTATGTTGTTTGGCGGTACGGACTTTTCGCACTGGACCGCGGACGGCGGTAAAGACGTCGGCTGGAATATTGTCGATGGGGCCATGAAGATTGTGCCGAAGTCGGGCAGCATTATGACTAAACGGGACTTCACCGATTTCAAGATGCACCTCGAGTTCAAGATACCGCAAATGCCCCCGAACGTCCAGGGCCAGGGCCGGGGCAACAGCGGGGTCTATATTCAGCGCCGGTACGAGGTGCAGATTCTCGACTCGTTCGGCCTGGAGCCGAAGTATAACGATTGTGCTTCGTTATACAGGTTCAAGCCCCCGGATAAGAATGCCTGCCGAATGCCGGGCCAGTGGCAGAGCTACGATATCATCTTCCACGCGGCCAAGTTCGATGGCGATCGCAAAACCGAGAAGGCTCGCATCTCCGTCTGGCATAACGGCGTGTTGGTTCAGGATAACGTGGCGTTGGACAATAAGACGGGGGCCGGTCGTCCGGAAGGGCCGAACCCGGGGCCGATCCTTCTGCAGGATCATGGCAATGAAGTATGTTTCCGAAATATTTGGATCGTTCCCTTATGATTTGAGATCTGAGATTTGAACTTTGAGATGTATAAAATGAGAGTGTCTAAAATGAAAAAGAAGATGTTCAAGACGGTTTTGATGGTAACAGCGATTGTGGGAATGCTGGCGAGCGCCGGCGGTGCGTCGGCTTATATGCGCGGAGGTTCCGGGGCTTTCACGTTCGAACCGGTGAAGGGCAAGTGGCTGGACGTTCTTTACAAGGGCAAGCGGATCGCCAGGTATATGTGCGGCCATGACACGTCCGATGCGGCCAAGAGCTTCGAGACGTACAAGCCTTTTCTGCATGTGTACGACCCGTCGAGCGGCCGGCGATTGACGAATGGTCCGGGCGGCGAGAATCCGTATCTTAAGGATGCGATTCGCTATCCGCACCATCGCGGCATCTTCATCGGATGGAATCGGCTGACGTTCGAAGAAAAGCGGTATGACTTATGGCACATGCCCCAGGCGCATCAGGTGCATCAGAAATTTGAGGCCTTCAAGACCACGGGCGACAGCGCGAGCTTCACGTCAGTGGTGCACTGGAATGACGCTACGGACGAAAAAGGCCAGCCGATGCTGGTCGAGCATCGTAAGATGAGGATCACAGCGCCGCCGCACGGCCCTATTCCATCGGCCGGCGGCATCGCCGTAGTGGATTTCGAGACGGAGCTCAAGGCTGTTCGTGGTCAGGTCTTCCTCAATGGCGATCCCGAGCACGCGGGCGTACATTATCGTGCTCATAATGACGTCGCGGCGGGGCCTGCGGAGAGCAAGGCCAAGTATGTGTTTCACGCCGAGGGTATCGATCCGAGGAAAGACAAGGATTTGCCCTGGGTGGCGATGAAGTACGAACTGGACGGGGTGCCGTATGTGGTCCAGCACATGAATCATCCGAGCAATCCGAAGGGGACGGTGTATTCGGCCTATCGGGATTACGGACGGTTCGGCGCATTTTTCACCAAGACGCTCGACAAGGGCGAGACGTTGACGTTGCGGTACAGGATCTGGATCGGCAAGGGTGATATGCCGGCCCGTCGGGATCTGGCGAATAGGTATTCGGTGTTTGTTGAGGCGCCGCGCGTTGAAGTCTCGAAATAGCCTGTTTTTGGAAATTGTCCTGGTAGAAGCCATCCCCATCCCGACGAACGACGGTCGGGATGAGGTTGCCGCCCAGTAAGCAAAATAGGTAAGAAGGGTGGCAGGTTCAAGATTGGGGAGGGTTGGAGATACTGCCTCCAACAAACATAAACGAGGCGATTGAGTGGAATTTTTGAATTGCGTGGTCTTGGGCTCTGGTTATAATGAGTGGATTATTTTTTTCGAGTTGCAGCAAAAGATGAATCAGACTTTTTTTGAGTGCAAGTGTTTTGACAGAGGGTAGTTATGACAATTGCGCTCAGCAGGAGGAAACCGCGGCAAGACATCAAAATAGGCTATTTTTGGCGTTAAACCGTCTATTTAATAGGAAACGTTCAACGTATTCTACAAAGTTAAGGAGAGTAACAAATGGCTAGACCTGTAACACTTTTTACCGGCCAGTGGGCGGACCTGCCCCTGGAAGTCATCGCTGAAAAGGCGGCAAGCTGGGGTTATGATGGAGTGGAATTGGCCTGCTGGGGCGATCATTTCGAAGTGGATAAGGCCCTGAAAGATGACAACTACTGCAAGGCCAAACGCGATTTGCTCAAGAGCCATAATCTTAAAGTCTTCGCCATCTCGGCGCATCTTGTCGGTCAGGCGATTTGCGACAATATCGACGAGCGCCATAAAGCCATCGTCCCCGAGGACGTTTGGGGCAACGGCGATCCCGAAGGCGTCCGCAAACGTGCGGCCAAGAAACTGATCAAGACGGCGCAGGCGGCCAAGAAACTCGGCGTCAAGATCGTCAACGGCTTTACGGGCAGCTCGATCTGGCATCTGTTGTATTCGTTTCCCCCGGCCTCGCCGGCGATGATCGAAGCGGGCTACGCGGATTTCGCCAAGCGATTCACACCGATCCTCGACGAATTCAAGAAGCTGGGGATTAAGTTCGCCCTGGAAGTGCACCCGACGGAAATCGCGTTCGACATTGCCTCGGCCCAGCGGGCCATCGACGCCGTCAAGGGTCACAAGTCTTTCGGTTTCAATTACGATCCCAGCCACCTTGGCTACCAGGGCGTGGACTATGTGAAGTTCATCCGTACGTTCAGCAAGCGCATGTTCCACGCTCACATGAAGGACGTCTGGTGGGGTCACGGTGACGGCACCGTCGGTGTTTTCGGCGGGCATACCGAGTTCGCCGATCCGCGTCGCTACTGGGACTTCCGCTCGATCGGCCACGGCGATATTAATTTCGAAGAGATTATCGTCGCCCTGAACGATATTGGCTATACAGGTCCGCTGTCTATCGAGTGGGAAGACAGCCGAATGGATCGCGAGCACGGAGCCGCAGAGGCCTGTCAAGCCATCAAGAAGGCGGACTTCAAGCCTTCGCAGATCGCTTTCGACGCGCAGTTTGACAGATAAACGAGAGAAGATTTTTCGAAGCGGCCGGGGCGCGGGATGTTGCGCCCCGGAGTTGTTTATGATTTGACAATAGAGGCGTTTTTATGGTGACGAAAAATAAGATGAACCGGCGGCAATTTATTCAGAGGGCTGTTGGTACGACGACTGCGGCTGTAGCTTTTCCATATCTGGTTCCCGCATCCGCTTTGGGCGGGGCGGCGCCGAGTGAGCGGATTACATTGGGCTTTATCGGCACCGGCAAGCAGAGCAAACATTTGATGAAGTCGTTTCTGAATTCTCCGGGGACGCATGTTCTTGCCGGCTGCGACGTGGATAAGCTCAAACTCGCCCGCGGTAAGAAGATCGTCGAAGATCATTACGCGGGCAAGAACGGCGGCTCGTACAAGGGTTGTGACACCTATAGTGATTTTCGCGCCCTGCTGGCCAGAGACGATATCGACGCGGTCGTGATCGCCACGCCGGACCATTGGCACGCCATCACGGTGATCCAATCCGCCCAGGCGGGAAAGGACATTTATTGCGAGAAACCGCTTTCGCAGACGATTGCCGAGGCCAGGGCGATGGTCCATGCGATCCGGCGTTACGGACGGGTTTTCCAGACCGGTAGTATGCAGCGCTCGAACTGGCGCTTCCGCCAGGGCTGCGAATTGGTTCGCAACGGCTATATCGGCGAGTTGAAACACGTGACGGTGGGGGTCGGCGGGCCGGCGGCCAATCCGCCTCTGAAGGCTCAACCGGTACCCGATTATCTCGACTGGGACATGTGGCTCGGCCCGGCGCAGTGGAGGCCGTACCATGAGGAACTGTCACCGCACCTGAGCTGGGACGGTTTCCCGCATTGGCGCAATAACAGCCGATTCGGCGGTGGGGGGATGACCGACTGGGGCGCCCATCATTTCGATATCGCCCAATGGGGCATGGGGATGGACGAAAGCGGGCCCGTGGAGATCATCCCGCCCGACGGCAAAGACGTCAAGGTGCTCACCTACAAGTACGCCGGCGGGGTCACGATGACCCGGGACAAAGCCAATGGTGTTCTCTTCACCGGCACCAAGGGTAGGGTCGAAACGAACCGAAGCCATTTTCAAACGTGGCCCGAGTCCCTCAAGGACCGTAAGATCGGCACGAATGAAATCCATCTTTACGAGAGCCGGAACCATTACGTTGATTGGCTGGACGCGATCCGCAAGCGCAGCAAGCCGATCTGCGATATCGAGACCGGCTGTCGTTCCGTCACCGTTTGTCACTTGGGCAACATTGCGTATAAGCTCGGCCGGCCGCTCAAGTGGGATCCCAAACGTGAAGTTTTTGTCGGGGACGAAGATGCCAACCGTTTGCTCTCGCGCCCGATGCGCGCCCCGTGGCACGTATGAGAGTCTCAATTTAAGATTTGGAATTTGTAAATAAAGGCGTTTTCATATGATACACAGAATAAACATTGATCGTCGTCAATTCCTCAAACAGGCGGCGGGCGCCGCTGCGGCAGTGGTGGCCTTTCCGAGCGTTATTCCTTCGTCGGCCCTGGGTAGCGCCGGGAATGTTGCTGCGAGCAATCGTATCGTCATGGGTTGTATCGGCGTGGGAAGCCAGGGGTCCGGCAATATGCGGGGTTTCCTCGGCAAAAAGCAGGCGCAGATCGTAGCCGTCTGCGACGTCGATCAGAGAAACCGCGACCGGGCCAAGAAGACCGTGGACGAACGATACGGCAACAGCGATTGCCGGACGTACTCGGATTTTCGCGATTTGATTGGACGCAAGGATATCGATGCCCTGTCTTTGGCGCTGCCGGATCACTGGCATTCGATTCCCGTCGTTACGGCGGCAAGGGCCGGCAAGGATATGTACGGCGAAAAGCCGCTCGCGCGGACGATTCGCGAGGGCCGCGCCATGGCCGATGCGGTGCATCGTTACGGTCGGATTTGGCAGACCGGCAGTTGGCAGCGCTCGGTGCAGAACTTCCATCGCGGTTGCGAGCTGGTCCGCAACGGGCGCATCGGCAAGGTCCACAAGGTCGAGGTCGGCCTGCCGACGGGCGGGCCCGGCGGCAATCCTGCCGTTCAAACGCCCCCGGCCGAACTGGACTGGAATTTCTGGCTTGGCCCTGCCCTCTGGCGACCGTATATGAAGTATAGTAAAAGGGCCCCTCACTGGGATTGGCGCTGGATTATGGACTTCTCCGGCGGGCAATTGACCGACTGGGCGGGCCATCATATCGATATCGCCCACTGGGGTTTGGGATTGGACGAGACGGGCCCGGTAGAGATCGAAGGCAAGGGGGTCTATCCGAAGGACGGCGTGTACGACGTTCCCACGGCGTACAAGTTTACATGTAAATACGCCAACGGAGTCACCATGATCGTAGCGAACGATCGACAGCAGCCGAAGGGCATGGGGACGGTCTGGTACGGCGAAAAAGGATGGGTGTATGTCAACCGCGGCAACAAACTCGACGCCGAGCCGAAGAGTATTCTGAACGAGACGATCGGTCCCGATGAGATTAAACTGTACGAAAGTCGGGACCATCAGCAGAACTTCCTCGATTGTGTTTTGACGCGCAAGAAAACGATTACACCGATAGAAACCGCACTTCGTTCGATCAGCGTGGGACTGTTGGGCGAAATCGCTATGCTCACCGAAGAAAAATTGCGGTGGGATCCTGACAAAGAAGTATTTCTAAATAGTGAAAAGGCGAATCGGATGCTTTCGAGGCCGATGCGCAGCCCTTGGCACTTATGAAATTGGCTATTGATTCCGGGGACATGATGAAGAAAGGAGCAAGAAATGAATAAGAGGTCACGATTGATCGGCGCTGCGTTGCTGGGCCTTTGGTGTTTGTCACTGCTGACCAGCCCGTCCGGCGCCGTCTCGCCGGAGAAACTCCGCGACCTGAGAGCGGAAGAGGTGCAGAAAATTCAAAACGCCGTCCCGAACAAGCCCACGGTCCGACCGGCCCAGCCGAGGAAGATTCTGGTCTTCTGGCGCTGCGAAGGCTTCTATCACAAAAGTATTCCGGTCGTGAACGAAGCGCTGAAGATCATGGGCCGAAAGACCGGCGCCTTTGAGGTGACGGTATGCACGGATGATTACTCGGTCTTCACGCCGGAAAAGCTCGCGCCGTTTGACGCGGTGTGTTTGAATAATACGACCCACTTGAAATTCAATCCTAAAGAAACACCCGAACGCTGCAAGGCGTTGATGGATTTCGTTAAGAGTGGAAAAGGTCTCATCGGCGTCCACGCGGCCACGGACAATTTCTATGACTGGCCCGAGGCGATGGAAATGATGGGCGGCAAGTTCACCGGCCATCCCTGGACATCGGGCGGAACCTGGGCCTTCAAAATCGACGATCCGGACCATCCGCTGATGGCCGCGTTTGGAGGGAAGGGCTTTAAAATCAGCGATGAAATTTATAGAACGGATCCGCCGCTTTATTCACGAAGCAAGCAGCGCGTTTTGATGAGTCTGGATATGAGCGATCCGACGACCAAGAACGCTAAGGGCGTCAAGCCCTCGGACGAAGATACCGGCATCACCTGGATCAAGACCTGGGGCAAGGGCCGGTTGTTTTACTGCTCGTTGGGGCACAACGACCGCATCTTTTGGACCCCGATGATCGTGCAGCATTATCTCGATGGTATTCAATTTGCATTGGGTGACTATAAAGTAGATACAACGCCTAAGCCTATCGATAGTTCAGGAAAGGGATCAGACATGGCAGAATTACAGGAATTATTAGCAAAGGTAAAAACGTACGATTGGGGTCAAAGCCGTTTGGCGCTGACCGAGGTGAGTGAGATCATCAAGAAAGCGCACGGCAACAAGGCCGAGCTGGCGCGGATCGAGAAAGCCCTGTTAGGCGTGCTCGGATCGGATGCCAAACGGGCCGGCAAGCAGTTCGTCTGCCGGGAATTGAGCCTCATCGGCACCGAGCAGTCCGCGCCCGTGCTGGCCGGGATGCTGGCCGATGAAGAGGCCTCCGATATGGCCCGTTACGCGCTGGAACGCATACCCGGTTCGGCCGTCGATCAGGCCCTGCGCGGTGCGGTCAGAAAAGCCAGGGGTAACGCGAGGATCGGCATCATCAACTCGTTGGGCCAGCGTCGCGACGCGGGAGCCGTTCGGATGCTCGGCAGGGCTTTGGGCCGGCCGAACGAAGACGTCGCTATCGCCGCGGCCGCCGCGCTCGGTCAAATCGCCAATGCCGAGGCGACCGAAGCGCTGAAGAAAGCGAAAGATGAGGCGACCGGTAAGCTCCAGAGGGTGATTCTTGACGCCTATCTGAAGTGCGCCGATCGGCTTGTGGCGGACGGCAGGAAAGCCCAGGCTTTGGCCATTTATAAAGAGCTTCGTAAAGAAGGCCTGCCGGGTCCGATTCGCAGCGCTGCGACAACAGGTATGTTAAACGCGATGAAATAATAAGAGAAAAAGATGAAGGTGACGTACACGATTTGTAAGGCGTTAACTTTTCTGATCCTTTGTTCTTGTGTGGTTTTTTCCGGTGCAGCGGCGCCGGCGCAGGACGACGCGATTGGAGTTGTTCTGGAGATTCTCAAAGGCGACGATGAGGAGATGCAGGCGGTGGCTATCGCGATGGTTAAGGACATGGCCGGGACGGACGTGACCGAGGCCCTGGCGAAAGAGTTGCCGAATCTTTCGGCGAGAAGCCAGGTGATGCTTCTGTCGGCCCTGAGCGATCGCGGCGATGCGGCGGCCTTACCGGCGGTCAGCGCCGCGGCCAAGGCGGAAGATCCGTCGGTCCGGGTTGCGGCCTTCCGGGCGCTGGGACAGTTGGGCGGCGCCTCGAGCGTCGAGCTGTTGGCGCAAGCGGCGGCGACCACGACCAGCGAAGAACGAAAAGCGGCGCGCGACAGTTTGTATCGTCTTCGCGGCGCGGATGTCGATCAGACGATTCTTGCGGCGATTCCCAAAGCCGAGCCCAAGGTGAGGGTCGAGTTGATCAACGCCGTGGGCGAACGGAATATCCGACAGGGTGTCGGCATTCTACTGGGTACGGCGAAGGATTCGGATCGCAAAGTGCGTATCCAATCCTTGCGAGTGCTCAAGGGGGTGGCCGGTCCGTCGGATATGCCGGCGCTGGTCGATCTGCTTATCCATGCACAAAGCACATCCGACCGCAACGAAGCCCAGAAGACGGTGGCCGCCGTCGCTCATAAGATCGAAGATGAAAACCGCCAGGCCGCAGCCGTTCTGGCCGTTTTGCCGAAGGTCAAACCGATTCCAAGCCGGTGTTCCTTGTTGGGTGTTCTCGGTAAGATCGGAGACAATACCGCCTTGCCGGTTCTTATCGCCGCGCTGAAAGATGAAAATACCGAGGTGCAAACCGCGTCGATCCGCGCGCTTTCCGAATGGCCGACTCCGAAGCCGATCAATGATCTGCTCAAGGTAGCGGAAGGCTCGGACAATAAGGTGCATCGGATTTTGGCGCTGCGTGGTTTTGTTCGCCTGCTCGGGCTTGGGAGCGAACGTTCCGCCGAAGAGCTGCTCGAGATGTATAAGAAGGCGATGCGTCTGGCACCGGACGTCGGTGAGAAGCGAAGAGTGTTGTCGGGATTAGGCAATGTCAAATCTCCGGCGGCCCTGAAGATCGCAGCGAGTTATCTTGATGATAAGAGCCTGTCCAGAGAGGCAGGTTCAGCCGCGGTCAAAATCGCTTCGGGTATTTGCGATGATTTTCCCAAAGAAGCGGCCGATGTCTTGAAGAAGATTGTCGCACAAACGAAGGAAACCGATCCGTTACGCGGGCGAGCGCAGGAGGTGATCGACAAAATCGGCCAACCCTAAGAAGCAGACGTGTAAGGAGAAGATTGTATGATTTTGGGAGTCAGCGGAAATAACGCTCGGCGTGGTTTTACTATGAATGTTCCCAGGGCGATTATTTCCGTAGTCGTCATTATCCTGCCTTTATTGTTATGTTCGTGCGCGGGTTGGCCGGGGGGCGATCCGATCCTTCGGGCGAAGAAAACCATCGAAGGTTGCGATCCTTTTATGGGCGATTATCAGGGCGGCTGGAAGCTGGACGGCGAAACGGACTCCGGACCGCTCGCGGCCCGGGCGATCGCGCTGGGCAAGGGGGGGTACCGCGTTATTTTCTTCGATGAGTTTGACGTCCCCACCGAGCCGTTGGCCGCCCTGAATGGCGAGCTTGAAGGGCCTAAGGTGTGCTTAACGAAGGTCGATTCCAATGTGGGGACTTTCGATATCGAAGCATCTGCGACGATTGAAGCGGATAAGCTCAACGGTACGTTCGCCGGACCGTTCGGAAGGGGAAGCTTCGAGTTGGCGAGAACCGTCAGACTTTCGCCCACGTTGGGGATGAAGCCTCCCAGGAGCGCCGTTGTTTTGTGCAACGGCAAGAACGTCCGTGAATGGGAGCACACGCAGAACAAAGCCGGCGTCGATAAAGTGCAATGGAAGCGGGTGAAGGGCGGTGCGATGGAAGTCGTCAAAGGTACCGGCTCCATCGTGACGAAAAAGAAATTCACCGATTTCAAATTGCACCTGGAATTCCGCACGCCGTGCATGCCCGAAGCGCGCGGCCAGGGACGCGGCAACAGCGGGGTGTACCTCCAGGGACGTTACGAGGTGCAGGTTCTGGACAGTTATGGCCTGGAGGGCAAAGACAATGAATGCGGAGGAATCTACAAAGTCGGGGCGCCGCTCGTCAACATGTGTGCGCCGCCGATGCAGTGGCAGACATATGATATGACGTTCACCGCGCCGCGGTTCGATAATGCCGGGGCGAAATTGCAAAATGCCCGTATCACCGTTGTCCACAACGGTGTGACCATACACGACGAGAGGGTGATCCCCAAGCCGACTGGCGGAGCGCTGGATAACAACGTCGCCGAGCCCGGCGGAATCTATCTCCAGGACCACGGTAATCCCGTGCAATTTCGCAATATTTGGCTGGTTGAATTATAGTTGAGGAATACGATCATGACAAAGCAAACAATAACAAATCGAAAGAGTAAGACCATCTCGCGGCGCGAGTTCATGGGCGGCGCTGCCGCGGCGACGATGGCGTTTACATTTGTACCCGGCCACGTCATGGCTCAGCCGCCGAGCGAGAAGCTGAACGTCGCCGCGATCGGCTCCGGGGGCATGGGAGGCGGCAATACCCGCGCATGTGCGGCGGCCGGAGCGAACATTGTCGCATTGTGCGATGTGGATTGGGGCAGGGCGGCCGATACGTTCAAACGCTATCCCAAAGCCAGGCAATACAAAGATTTCCGCAAGATGCTGGATAATGAAAAGAGCATCGAAGCGGTGATTGTCGCCACGCCCGACCATTTCCATACCGTTGCTTCAATGGCGGCGATGAGACGAGGCAAACACGTGTATTGCCAGAAACCGCTCACCCGCCTGGTGTCCGAGGCGCGTGCCCTGACCGAGGCGGCCCGAAAGTATAAGGTCGTCACGCAGATGGGCAACCAGGGTCACTCCGGCAACGGTGTTCGCGATATCTGCGAATGGATTTGGGCCGGCGTGATCGGCGAGGTCCGCGAAGTCCACGCCTGGACAAACCGCCCGGTCTGGCCCCAGGGCATCGATCGACCGAAAGAAGTGCATGATATACCCGGTACGCTCGATTGGGATCTCTGGCTTGGCCCGGCGCCCAAACGTCCCTACAATAAATGCTATGCGCCGTTTGCCTGGCGCGGCTGGTGGGACTTTGGCGGCGGCGCTCTGGCGGATATGGCCTGCCACGTTTTGGACCCGGTCTTCTGGGCGCTGAAGCTCAAATACCCGACCAGCGTGGAAGCCAGTTGTACACCGGTGAATAAAGAGACGTTCCCCCTGGCTTCGATTGTTCATTACGAATTCCCGGCCCGCGAGGGGATGCCGCCCGTCAAAGTGCACTGGTATGACGGCGGTCTCAAGCCCGAACGCCCGGAGGCGCTGGAGATCGAGCGCCCGCTGAATCAGGAATCGAGCAATGTGTTGTTCATTGGCAGCAAGGGTGTGCTGCGATGTGGTGAGTATGGCGGTGGTCCTCAACTGCTACCCTATTCGCGCATGCGCGAGTTCTCCAGGAACAAACCTCCGCAAACGCTCAAGCGAATTAAGACCAGCCACGAAGGTAACTGGCTCGAGGCGTGCAAGACGGGCGGAAAAGCTACCTCGAACTTCGATTACGCCGGACCGTTTACCGAGATGGTCACGATGGGCAACCTGGCGATTCGCCCCGAGAACGTCGGTAAAAAGCTACTCTGGGACGGCGAAAACATGCGCGTCACCAACAACGAAAAGGCCAACGAGTTCGTGCAGATGCACTATCGTGAAGGCTGGTCGCTGGAAATGTAAATCGATACGAAAACGTAGGGTGGGGCTTGCCCCACCGGAAATAGAATGGTGGGCCAAAGCCCACCTTACTGAAACTGAGGTATATTATCATGTCAGATCAGAAAGAAACAGGCACGCAACAGAAGATGAAGATATCTCGACGTGATTTCATGGGCGCTGCGGCGGCGGTTGCGGCCTTTACGTTTGTGCCGAAGCGGGTCGTGGCCGGCTCGGCGGGCAACAAGCTCAACATCGCCGGCATCGGTGTCGGCGGTCGCGGCGCCAGCGACATAAGAGGTGTGGAAAGTGAGAACATCGTTGCTCTGTGCGATGCGGATCTGAACCGGGCAAAGAACACCATTAAGAAGTATTCCAACGCCAAGGTGTATCGTGACTTCCGTAAGATGCTGGAAAAAGAAACCCGGAACATCGACGCCGTCGTGATCGGCGCCCCGGACCATATCCACGCCCCGGCCGCGATCATGGCCATGAAGATGGGCAAGCACGTTTATTGCGAGAAGCCCATGGCGCATACGGTGTACGAAGCGCGACGGATGACGGAAGTCGCCAGGGAGACCGGCGTCGTGACGCAGATGGGCAACCAGGGACACGCGGGCGATGGTTTGCGGCTCTACAAGGAATATATTCAGGATAATGCCATCGGTACCGTTAAAGAGGTCCACGTCTGGAGCGACCGGGCGGGCACGGCTGAAAGGCCGTGGTGGCCGCAGGGGATTGGCCGGCCGAAAGGCAGCATACCGGTCCCCGATACTCTCGATTGGGATCTGTGGCTCGGTCCCGCCCGCTGGCGGCCGTACGCGAAGTTCCCGAACGGCAGAGGCGGCGAAGCGACGTATTGCCCGTTTAACTGGCGCGGCTGGTGGGATTTCGGCTGCGGCGCCATCGGCGATATGGCCGTTCACAACGCGGATCCGGCCTTCTTCGCACTGGACCTGGACGCCCCGACGGCGGTCGAGGCCGAGACCAGCGGTGTTAACGATGAGACACTGCCTATCTGGAATATCATTCGTTTCGAGTTCCCGGCTAAGGGGAATCGACCCGCGATTAAAATGACCTGGTACGATGGCGGCAAACTGCCTCCCAAGCCTCGTGATTTGGAAGAAGGCCTTCGCCTGGGCGGCAATGGGATTTTGTTTGTCGGTGAGAAGAGTTCGCTGCTGGGCGGTGGTCATGCGGGTACGCCGCGAATCATTCCCGATGCGAAGAGAAAAGAATACGGCAAGCCGCCCAAGACGTTGCCGAGATCGCCCGGGCATCATCAGGAATGGATCGACGCCTGCAAAGCGGGCAAGCCCGAAGACGCGAAGTCCGGCTTCTGGTACGCCGGGCCGTTCACCGAGGCGCTGCTGGTCGGCAACCTTGCGGTCCGGCTCCAACAGCGCGTCGAGTGGGACTCGAAAACGATGCGCTCGCCGAACTGTCCCGAGGCCGACAACTACATCACCAAGTTTTATCGCGTCGGCTGGTCGATTTAAATTCGATAAGTTAATAAACAAGGGTGGCAGCCACATCCCTTCGGGATCCTGCCACCCAGCGCTTTTTCAAGCAGACGGGCGCGACGAACAGCTATGCTGCAAAGGAGATGTTCTACGATGGACAAAAGGGTAAAAGCAGACGACGGGGGGAAAGTAAATGTCACACGGCGTGATTTCATAGGTGCTGCGGCGGCTGTAACCGCGTTTACCGTTGTTCCGCGTCACGTGCTGGGCGGACCCCGTCGTACGCCGCCGAGCGAAAAGCTCAATATCGCCGGCGTGGGGATTGGCGGTCGCGGCGCGGGCGACCTCCACGAACTGGCGAGCGAAAATATCGTTGCGCTGTGCGATGTGGATAGCCAATACGCCGCGAAGGTATTCACGAAATACCCCAGCGCGAAGAAGTACCGTGATTTCCGCAGGATGCTGGATCGTCAAAAGGATATCGATGCCGTCATGGTCGCGACGCCGGACCATTTGCATGCCGTGATCGCAATGACGGCGATCAAGATGGGCAAACACGTCTATTGCGAAAAACCGCTTGCCCATTCGATTTACGAAGTGCGCAAGCTCACTGAGGCGGCGCGCGAGGCGAAGGTTGTGACGCAATTGGGCAACCAGGGTCAGGCTTCCGAGAAGACCCGTTTGGTGTGCGAGTTCATCTGGGACGACGCCATCGGCCCGGTGCGCGAGATTCATTCCTGGTGCAGAAGACCCATCTCACCGCGTGGGATTGATCGACCGAAAGACACACCGCCCGTACCCGAGACGCTCGATTGGAACCTGTGGCTGGGCCCGGCCCCAGAACGGCCCTATCATCCATGTTATCTTCCTTTCACATGGCGCGGCTGGTGGGATTTCGGTTCGGGCGTTCTGGGCGACATCGGCTGTCATCAGTTCGCCCCGATCTTCCGGGCCTTGAAATTGGGCTATCCCACGAGCGTCGAGGCCTGTTCCAGCGGTGTTAATGCTGAGACCGCGCCTCTGGCCTCGATGGTGCGTTATGAATTTCCGGCCCGAGGCGATATGCCGCCGCTCAAGCTCACCTGGTACGACGGCGGCCTGATGCCCGCTCGGCCGGAAGAGCTTGAGGAAGGTTTGCGTTTTGGCAATGCCGACGAGAATTTGTTCATCGGCGATAAAGGCAAGATGCTGGGTCACAGGCTGATCCCGGAGGCAAAAAGCAAAGAATACGGCAAACCCCCGAAGGTCCTTCCGCGTTCGCCGGGCCATCATAAGGAATGGATGAACGCTTGCAAAGGCGGCGATCCGGCCGGCTCCAATTTCGACGTTTCAGGACCGTTGACCGAAGTGGTCTTATTGGGCAACGTCGCGCTGCGCATGGGCAAGCAATTATATGAGAAGGGCCTTAAACTGCATTACGACGGTCCGAACATGAAAGTCACGAATTTACCCGAGGCGAATAAATATATCAGGGTTGAATACCGCGAAGGTTGGACGCTGTAACGATTTACGATTGAAAGAGGAATATTGCCATGAGAGACAACAAAAAGCCCAAACAGACAAAGAGAAGTAAACTAACACGGCGCGATTTTATGGGCGCCGCAGCGGCCGCGACCGCATTTACGGTCGTTCCTCGGCACGTGCTGGGCGGACCGCGCCAGGTGGCACCCAGTGAAAAGCTGAATATCGCCGGGATCGGCGTGGGCGGCCGCGGGGGCGGCGACTTGCGCGAGCTGGAAAGTGAGAACATCGCCGTTTTATGTGACGTAGATAGTAATCGGTTAAGGGGAGCGTCCAAGCGTTATCCTAAGGCCAAGACGTACAAAGATTTTAGAAGAATGTTGGAGAAAGAGAACAGAAACATCGATGCGGTAATGGTCGCCACACCGGACCATTGCCATTTTCCCGCCAGCATGATGGCTGTTAAGATGGGTAAGCATGTCTATTGTGAAAAGCCCTTGACGCACTCCGTCTATGAGGCTCGTACGCTCGCCGAAGCGGCGCGCAAAGCCGGGGTGGCCACCCAAATGGGCAATCAGGGTCAGGCCGGCGAGGGCCGGCGTCTTATGAGCGAGACGGTTTGGGACGGCGCCATCGGCCAGGTGCACGAGGCTCACATTTGGACCGATCGGCCGATGAGAGGCATCAACGGATTGTACTGGCCCCAGGGAGAAGAAAGGCCCGAGGACGAACCGCCCGTACCGGAGACGCTGGATTGGGACCTCTGGCTCGGCCCGGCGCCTTATCGTCCTTATCATCCGTCGTATCACCCCTTCAAATGGCGGGGCTGGTGGGACTTCGGCACCGGCGCGCTGGGTGACATCGGTTGCCACCAAATGGATCCCGTGTTCCGCGCCTTGAAACTGGGCCACCCGACGACGGTGGAGGCATGCTGCACGATTGTGAACGATGAAACGTACCCCGTGGCGTCGCGCATCACGTATGAATTCCCGGCGCGAGGCGGTCTCGACCCGGTGACGTTGCACTGGTACGACGGCGGGATGAAACCGCCCCGGCCCAAAGAACTGGAAGAAGGTCGGGCGTGGGGGACGGGCGGTACCCTCCTCGTCGGCGACAAGGGCAAGATGTTCGGGGACCGGTTGATTCCCGAGTCGCGGCAGAAGGCATACGGCAAGCCGCCTCAAAAGCTCGAACGTTCGCCCGGCCATCACAAGGAATGGATCCTCGCCTGTAAGGGCGGCAAGCCGGCCGGCTCGAACTTCCCCGATCATGCGGGTCTGCTGGCGCAGGTGGTCCTGTTAGGCAACCTCGCCATCCGGCCGGCGCTAAAAGAGAAATTGACCCGAGTGAAGCTGCACTGGGACGGCGACGCGATGAAGGTGACCAATTTGCCCGAGGCGAATCAGTATTTGCGTCGCGAGTATCGCCAAGGATGGACTGTATAAGGGCTACAGGAACAATGAGAGGTTAATTGATTATGAGTAATCAGCATCGGAGAATATCGCGCCGCAATTTGATGCGCGGTGCGGCCGGCGCGGGTGCGGCGTTTACCTTTGTCCCGCGAGGCGTGCTGGGCGGTCATGGTGTCCAGGGAGCGAATGAGAAGCTTAACATTGCGGCTATCGGCTCCGGGGGTATGGGCGGAGCCAATATCAACAAGTGCGCCACGGAAAATATCGTTGCCCTGTGCGACGTGGATGACCAACACGCCGCGGGGACGTTTAAGAAGTTCCCCAACGCAAAAAAGTATAAAGACTTCCGCGTCATGCTGGACAAAGAGGACAAGAACATCGACGCGGTGATCGTGGCGACACCCGACCACACCCACGCGGTCGCGGCGATGGCTTGTATCAAACGCCGAAAGCACATCTATTGCCAGAAGCCTTTGGCGCATTCGATTTACGAAGTTCGCATGTTGACCGAGGCGGCGCGGAAGTACAAGGTCCAAACGCAGATGGGCAATCAGGGCCATTCATCCAATGAGATTCGACTGCTCTACGAATGGATTCAGGATGGGGCCGTCGGTCCGGTTCGCGAGATCCATTCGTGGAGCGACCGTCCCGTCGGCGGCCATCCGTGGTCGGACTTTCCCATCATGGCCCGGCCCAAGGAGACGCCGCCCGTGCCGGATACGCTGGACTGGGACCTCTGGCTTGGCCCGGTTCGAGACCGGCCCTATCATCCGATTTACTGTCCGACGAAATGGCGCGGCTGGTACGATTTCGGCACCGGCGCGCTGGGCGATATGGGGTGTCATATCATCGACCCTCCCTTCTGGGCGCTCAAACTTGGGGCCCCGACGCGCGTGGAAGCATCTACAACGCACTACAAACCGGAGGTGGCGTCCGAGACCTACCCGCGAGCTTCGGTTGTGCGTTATGAATTTCCAGCGCGGGGCAAGATGCCGCCGGTTAAACTAACCTGGTATGACGGTCGGCTTTTGCCTCCGAGACCCAGAGACCTGGAGCCCGGGCGCAAACTGGGAACCAATGGAACCGTGCTGGTCGGCGAGAACGGATCGATCATGCACGGTTCGCACGGCGCCGGCGGCGTGCGGATCATCCCCGAAAAGAAAATGAGGGCTTATGACAGGCCGGACCAGACGTTGCCGCGCGTAAAAAGCGGCTCCGGCGGGCACGAACAGGATTGGGTCCGCGCCTGCAAGGACGGCAACCCCGCCAGCTCGAGCTTCGAGTACGGGGGTCCGCTGACGGAGACGGTGCTCCTGGGCGTGCTGGCCATGCGTCTGAAGAACATACCGCTGGAATGGGATTCTGAGAATATGAAAGTCACCAATTGCGATGAGGCGGCCAAGTACGTCAAGCCGGAATTTCGCGAGGGGTGGACTCTGTAGTGATTTAGGATTTACGATTTGAGATTTTCGATTGAGTGAGGAAGTAGAATGACACCAAGACAAATATCGAGACGGCAATTCTTAGGCGGATCCGCGGCCATTGCCGCGTTTACTATTGTCCCGCGATCCGTGCTGGGCGGACCGCGACGCGTCGCGCCGAGCGAGAAGCTTAATATCGCCTGTATCGGCATCGGGGGCATGGGTGGCCATGACGTCGGGCAGTTTGCTGGCGAGAATATCGTGGCCCTGTGCGATGTGGATTGGAAGCACGCGGCAGGGACCTTCAAGAAGTTACCCAATGCCAGGAAATATCGCGACTTCCGCAAGATGCTCGACGCCGAAGACAAAAACATCGATGCAGTGAGCGTTTCGACGCCCGACAATATTCATGCCGTGGCGTCGATGGCGGCGATTAAGCGGAATAAACACGTCTATTGCCAGAAGCCGCTGTGCCATGATGTGTACGAAGTGCGGCAGTTGACGTTAGCCGCCCGCAAGCATGGCGTTCAGACGCAAATGGGCACCCAGCTTCACGCCACGACGGAAATGAAAACGATGGTCGAGATGATCCAGTCGGGTGCCATCGGCAAGGTTCGCAAAGTGGATCTCTGGAGCGGCAAGAACTGGGGCGGCGGTACGCGCCCGACGGATACCCCGCCTGTTCCAGAGACGCTGGATTGGAACCTGTGGCTCGGCCCGGCGCCGTACCGACCCTACCATCCGACCTACCTGCCGGGCCAATGGCGCCGCTGGTGGGATTTCGGGACCGGGACTCTGGGCGATATGGGATGTCACATCATCGATCCGGCCTGGTGGGCGCTCGAGTTGGATTACCCGACAAGCATCGAAGCCGATCCGGGACCGTTCAGCGATGAAACCTATCCGACCAAGACGGTCATTACCTGGGAATTCCCGGCCCGTGGTAGTCATCCCCCGGTAACCGTAAAGTGGTATGACGGCGAGAATCGGCCGCCTCGTCCGAAAGAACTTGAAGAAGGTCGTAAGCTGCCCGGCCAGGGCGGGCTCTACTATGGCGACAAGGGCACGCTCATTCTGCCGCATGGCAGTCGGCCGGCGTTGATTCCCTACTCGAAGATGAGGGGCTACAAGGCGCCGGAACCGTTCCTGCCCCGCGAAAAAGACGGCGCCAACGGCCATTATCAGGAATGGGTCCGAGCCTGTAAGGGAGGTCGTAAGCCGCTATCGAACTTCGATTATGCCGGTCCTTTGACCGAAGCGATTCTGCTGGGTAACATCGCAGCCAAGGCCGGCCGGAAGATTCAGTGGGATTCCGCAGCGTTGAAAGTAACCAATATGCCCGAAATCAACGAGCATCTACGGCGGAAATATCGTCGCGGCTGGACACTGTAAATATATTATTCTTTGCCCGAACAACGTCTAATCTAATAGGAGAAAAGATATGAATACGAAAACGAAATTAACTGTGGCTGTGCTGGCGTTAGCTTTGTGTGTTGGCTTTTTGCCCAAGGCGGCGGTAGCGGATAGCTGGAAAGACTGGAAACTGGGCATGCAGGCGTATAGTTTCAACCGCTTCACATTTTTCGAGGCGGTGGACAAGAACAAGGCGCTTGGTATGGATGTCATCGAATGCTATCCGGGCCAGCGGCTCAGCAAGGAGAAATCCGATGTGAAGGTCGGCCACACCATGTCCGCTCAGGACCGGAGGCTGATGATGCAAAAGCTTCGGGATGCGGGTGTTACGCTCATGAACTACGGTGTGGTTGGGTTGCCCAATAACGAGGCGGAAAGTCGAAAAGTCTTCGATTTTGCGAAAGAAATGGGGATTAAGACAATCGTTTCGGAGCCGCCGGAGGATGCTTTCGATTTGATCGACAAGCTCTGCAAGGAATATAAGATCAGCGTCGCGCTGCACAATCATCCGAAACCTTCTCATTACTGGGATCCGGATACGGTCTTGAGGCTTTGTGAGGGCCGGAGCAAATGGATCGGGGCGTGCGCCGATACGGGCCACTGGACGCGTTCCGGCGTCGATCCGCTCGAAGCCATTAAGAAGCTCGGAGCGGAAAAACGCATTATCAGCCTCCATTTTAAGGACCTCAACGTGTTCGGCGTGCGATCGGCGCACGATGTGCCCTGGGGTACGGGCATAAGCCAGGCTGGGGCGATTTTGGACGAATTGGCGCGTCAGGGTTTCAAAGGTGTTTTTTCAATCGAGTACGAGCACAACTGGCTCAATTCCATGCCGGAGATCAAAAAGTGCGTGGAATTCTTCAGGAAAACACAGGCCGAACTCAGTGATATCGAGTACAAACCCGTTTTCAAGCAGGACTTGTCCAACGCCCTGAAGGGCGGGGATGCCTGGGTTTATGGCGACGATGGCGTCCTCGGGCCGGCGCCGACCGGGCACGGAGATATTTGGACGAAAGAGCGCTACGGCGATTTTATCCTCGAGCTCGACTTCAAAGTTCCCGAAAAGGGGAACAGCGGCGTCTTTATCCGCGGCGCCGATTTAAGGAATTGGATTCATACGACGATCGAAATCCAGATTCACGCCACGACCGACGGAGCCAAACACGGGCAATGCGGCGCCGTCTATGATTGCCTCTCACCCTCGAAAGATGCGACCAGGAAGCCGGGCGAGTGGAACCATTATGTCATTACCTGCCTGGACAATAAGATTTACATCAACCTCAACGGTCAGGATATTATCGATATGGACCTGGATCAGTGGACTGAGGCCGGCAGGAATCCCGGTCCGCCGATCGCCGCGGGGACGAAAAATAAGTTCCGTTATGCTTACAAAGATATGGCCCGCGAAGGTCACATCGGCTTCCAGTATCACGGTAATCCCGTCTGGCTTTATAATCTGAAAATTAAATCGTTTGACTAAGAGCGCGTTGCAATGAGGTGTATACGAATGAGAAGAAACGATAATAAGTACATCGTCATGACGCTGGCCTTCAGCTTGTTCCTCGTCTTTCTGATCGGTTCTGAAACGACGACGCTCGCTGGTGATGGGTGGGTTTCGATGTTCAATGGCAAGGATCTAAGCGACTGGGACGGCGATCCGCGTTACTGGTCGGTCAAAGACGGGACGATTCACGGCGAAACGACGCCCGAAAATCCTCTTCGCAGCAACTCGTTCATTGTCTGGCGCGGCGGCGAGCTCAGCGATTTCGAGCTGAAGATCAAGTTCCGCCTTTTGGGCGGCAATTCCGGCGTCCAGTACCGTAGCAAAGAAGTCGATAAATGGGTCATCAGCGGCTATCAGGCCGAGGTTATCAATAATCCAGAAATGGCTGGTTTTCTCTACCATGAGAAAGGCCGGGGCTGGCTCGTCAATGTCGGCGATTTAATGGTGATCGACGAGAACGGTAAAAAAGAAGTCATCGGCAACGTCTCCGATGCGAACGAGCTGATTAAGGCCGGCTTCTACAAGGAAAAGGACTGGAACGAGTACCACATCATCGCCCAGGGTAACCATATCAAACATTATCTCAACGGCTACCAGACGATGGAGCTCATCGACAATGATCGGGTCGTCGATCCTGCCGATCCGAAGGATCGAAAGGGGGCTGCTCGGCAAGGGCTCCTGGCACTGCAAATTCACGTAGGCCCCCCGATGGTCGTGGAATTCAAGGATATCTACGTTCGAGAACTCAAACCCAAGTACGGCGACGCGGTTCTGCTGTTTAATGGCCGGAATTTAGACGGTTGGAAGCTCAAGGGCAATCAGCAGAAGAGCAAATGGGTCGTGGGTAAAGCCAAGGTCTCGCCGGACAACCCCAAGCATTTGATTGCAGCCGAAGGTAAGGGGGAGATGGTCAATCTGCCCAAAAAACACGGCGAAAGTGTTGATATCTATTCCGAGGCCAAGTTCGGCGATTGTCAGATCGAGCTGCAGCTCATGGTGCCCCAGGGCTCTAATTCGGGCGTCTATGTGATGGGCGAATATGAGATCCAGGTGCTGGATAGTTGGGGCCGTCAGACGATGGGCAATGGCGATATGGGCGCTATTTACGGCGCTTCGCCGCCGCCGGTTAACGCGTGTCTGAAGCCGGGCCAGTGGCAAAAGTATATTATTGAATGGCAGGCGCCCAGGTTCGACGGTAGTAATAAAAAGGAGAACGCAGAGTTCCTTAAGGTCGAGTTAAACGGCCAGTTGCTTCATAAAGACCTTGAGATGCCGAAGCAGACGCCCGGCGGCGTGGCCGGCAAGGAAGCGCCGACCGGCCCATTGATGTTCCAGGGCAATCATGGGCCTGTGGCCTATCGTAATATTATCGTGAAACCTTTGAAAAAGTAATCCCATTGCGGGCGAGAGCGCTCACGTAAGGCATTTTCGCCTCGATGGTTGTGGATTCCGCGGAATCAAAAAACGTCAGGTGCGTGCTTGACAGTGCAGCGGTCCGTTGCTATATTGCACGACCGTTGGACTGAAAACAGATAATTGTTAACTTTTTGGAGTTGATAAAAGGACTATGAGCGATCAAAGAACAAATACAGGAATAAACAGACGTAGTTTTCTGCGTTCCACCGCGGCTGCGGGTGCGGGTTTGGCTTTTTCGCCGTTTTTGGCCCAGTCCGGCGCCGCCGGGGCAGATACTATTAACGTAGCTTTACTTGGAGCCGGGGCCGAAGGTCAGGTTCTGATGAATGCCTGTCGTAACATTCCCGGCGTCCGGTTTAAGGCCGTCTGCGATATCTGGACAAAGTACAATCAACGACGTGTTTCACGTATGCTCAAGGCCTACCGTCACGAGCACAATACGTACGAAGATTACCAGGACATGCTCGCGAACGAGAAAGATCTCGACGCGGTGATTATCGCCACGCCGGACTTCTGGCATGCGGATCATACCGTGGCCTCTCTCAAAGCCGGGTTGGATGTCTATTGTGAAAAAGAGATGTCCAATACCCTCGAGGGCGCCAAGAGGATGCTTGAGGCGGCCAAGGAGACCGGCAAGTTGCTCCAGATCGGCCACCAGCGTCGAAGCAATCCGCGCTATCGACACTGCTATGACAAGCTGATCGACGGCGCGAAGCTATTGGGCAAAATCACGACCGTCAACGGGCAGTGGAACCGCAGCAAGGCGGCCTGTGAAGATCTGGGCTTTCCCAAGAATGCCCCCATCCCGGAGGATATCCTGGAGAAGTATGGTTATGAGTCGATGCAACAGTTTAGGAACTGGCGCTGGTACAAAGGACTCGGGGGCGGCCCGATAGTGGACCTCGGCTCGCACCAGATTGACATCTATAGCTGGTTCATCGGCTCCAATCCCAAGGCCGTCATGGCCAGCGGCGGCGTCGATTACTGGAAAGGGCACGACTGGTACGATCACGTGATGGTCATTTACGAGTATCCCGTCGGCGACCGGACGGTCAGGGCGTTCTATCAGACCATCACGACCAACAGCAGCAACGGGTACTACGAGACCTTCATGGGCGACGAAGGCTCGCTGGTCATCTCGGAAGCCTCCGGACGCGGCACGGTTTACCGCGAGGCCTGGAAGCCCGCGACGGATTGGGAAAAGTGGGTGAAGATGGGCTATATCAAAGAGCCGGTTGAGCCGGAAGAGGAAAAGACCGCCGGTGATGCGGTTCTCGATGTACGCGAGTCGCCGAAGCCGCCCAGCTATGACATTCCGATCACGATGGATAATAAGCCGTACCATCAGCCGCACCTTGAGAACTTCTTCGATGCCATGAAGGGCAAGGCGAAGCTGACTTGCCCCGGACAGATCGGATACGAGACGGCTGTGACGGTGTTGAAGGTGAACGAGGCGATTGAAGCCGGAAGGAAGCTGGAATTCAAGCCCAGCGACTTCGAAGTGTAAGCGTTTGAATAAATCGTTATATGAAAAAAGTCTGTGCATTTGAAGGAAGGATTGTGCGAGCCTTGAAAAGAGGATGGACATTCAGAGGCGCTCTATGCGTACTAACGTTGTGCCTTGTCGCCGGGGCGGCTGAGAACGAACCTGGAAAACTTCTGGGCGACGAAAGCGACGGCAGCAGGGCACATCCCATTCACCGTATTGAACTGCTTGCCGAGCCGAGCGAGCCGGACGACGAGGCCATCAAGGTCGATCCGAACATCGATCCCGAGGAAGAGGTGCTCTTGCCTTTCTCCACCCGCCTGACCTGCGGGGAGTGTCACACCTACGGGATCATCGCGGGCGGCTGGCATTTTAACGCGGTCGATCCGAATGCCGAAGACGGCCGACCGGGCCAGCCCTGGCTCTATGTGGATGCGCGCACGGGCACACAAATACCGCTTTCCTACCGTTCCTGGCCGGGGACGTATAAGCCGGCGCAGTTCGGACTGAGCGATCACGAGTTTACCAAGATCTTCGGCCGGCAGATGCCGGGCGGCGGACCCGGTGAGATCGACGATCCGGACGAAGTGATGCGTCAGTACGTTACCGGCAAGCTGGAAGTGAACTGCCTGGCTTGCCATAACGGCGATCCGCGACAGGATCAGGGCGGGCCCGCCGGATACGCTGTTCAGGTCAGCCGCGGCAATTTCCGCTGGGCGACCGCCGCGTCGTCCGGTTTGGCCACGGTCACCGGTTCGGCCAACGACATGGATGAAATGTACGATCCATACGATCCTTTTTCGGTTGAATCGGCTCAGAGCGGCAAGAAAAAGCCGCCGATGATCGCCTATCACAAAAACGTGTTCGACTATGAGAACACGGTGTTCTTTGACATCCACAGAGAAGTGCCCTCGCAACGGTGTTACTTCTGCCACTCGAACCTTTATATCGGCGAGGGGCATACCGAGAAGTGGCATTGCGACGAGGATATCCACATGAAGGCGGGCATGACCTGTGTGGATTGTCACCGCAACGGGATTGCCCATAACATCAATCGCGGTTATCCCGGCGAAGAAAAGACGTCGTCCAACAAGCTGGTTGCGACGTCCTCCTGCGAGGGTTGTCACTTGGGAGATAAGTCCACGTCCGATCCGACCGGCGGGCGTTTGGGCGCCCCGGTACCCGAGCATCTCGGTCTTCCGGCGGTGCATTTCGAGAGGCTGACCTGCACGGCTTGTCACTCGGGTCCGTGGCCTAAGGCCGAACCGCACCCGACGAAGACATCGATGGCCCATCGTCTCGGGACACCGAATGTGAATAAAGCGCCCGAGATGCTTCCGCACATTGCTTCGCCGGTGTTTGCCAAGCAGGAAGACGGCAAGATCGCGCCGCACAAGCTCGTTTGGCCGGCGTTTTGGGGCGTTCTTAAAGACGAGCAGGTCGAGCCGATTGAATTCGATACCGTCACGAAGATTATTGGCGGGTTGTTCGAGAAAGAAGAACTACCCTTCTCCGGCGACTGGCCCGATTTCACGGCAGATCATATCGTGAAAGGTTTAACGGCGCTGAAATCCGCCGGAAAGGCGGTTTACGTCGGCGGCGGTAAACTTTACAGCCTCGACGATTCGGGAACTTTGAGCGAACAGGCGGACCACCCCGCGGCCAAACCTTATATGTGGCCCATCGGGCATGAGGTCCGGCCCGCCGCTCAGTCTTTAGGCATTCGATATTGCACCGATTGTCACGGGACGGATGCCCCGTTCTTCTTCGGCGACGTGACCATCGATACGCCCGTCGCGGCGGACCGACAGGCGAAGAAGATGGTTGATTTCCAGGATATTTCCCCTTCCTATGCCTGGGCGTTCGCTTTTTCGTTTGTGTTTCGTCCCATGATGAAGATAGTTGTTCTGGGTGCAAGCGCCGTTATGGCGTTCGTTCTGTTGTTTTACGCGCTCAAGGCCCTGGGCTGTGTTGTCAATGTTCTGGGCGGAAAAGATGATTAATCTCTTTTATGCATGTGAGTGATATGTCCCGATCGATTTCGAAATACAAACGTAGCCTCGTGGATTACTTCAGGATTCTGGTTTACCTGGTGGCAATGTTCTCTTTTGTGGTATTGGCGTTGACCGGCTTTTATCCGGTCTTGGTCTTAGGCGAGCACATCACGGGCTATCTGGTGATGATCCATGCAACGTTTGCGCCGGTCTTCGCGGGCTGTATGGCGGTTCTGGCGGTCATGTGGGCGCGTCAATGCCGTTTCACACCCGGCGATCTGCCCTGGTTCGAGCGTCTGGTTCGACTTTTGACCCTGACCGAAGGGGATGAGGCGAGGCCAGGTAGAAGCTCCGGGCTCTGGCAGAAGATCACTTTTTGGCTGATTATCTTTCTGACTTTGCCCCTGGGCTTGTCGATTCTTGCGAGCATGTTTCCCCTGCTCGGGACGCATTGGCAGGAACTGCTTTTGATGATCCACCGTTATACGGCGTATGTCTTCTCGCTGGTGGTTATCCTCCATACGGTGCTTTTGTTCCGGATGAGAGCAAAATAATCGTATCCAGGTTCGCGGTTCTTTCATATACTTACCAAGGGCGCGGCACATAAGGGTCGCGGCCCTTTTTAATAGCCTGACACAAATGGCAACCTCATCCGTCATGATGAGGTTTCGACGTATATATTCTTTTTCTTAGGCACAAGGGGTTCCCACAGAGGAGCCGGAAAGGAGAAAAAGCCGATGGAGAAGGTAAAAGTCGCTGTGGTCGGGCTGGGTTTTGGCGCCGAGTTCATTCCTATTTATCAAAGGCATCCCGATGCCGAGTGTTATGCGATTTGCCAGCGGAATGAGGCGCATCTCAATGAAATTGGCGACCAGTTCGGCATCGAGAGGCGCTTCACCAATTTTGAAGACCTCCTGGGCATTGATGGGCTGGACGCCATCCACGTCGTTTCGCCGATTGCCGATCATGCCTGGATGTCCCTGGCGTCTTTGAAAGCGGGCAAGCATACGGCTTGTACGGTCCCGATGGCGACCACGACGGAGGACTGTCTCGCTCTCGCCGAGGCCAGAAAAGCGTCCGGCAAGGTGTACATGATGATGGAAACCGCGGTCTATTCTCGTGAGTTTCTCTACGCGAAGGAGCTGGTCGAATCGGGGCAATTGGGCAAGATACAGTTCTTAAGAGGCTCGCACCAGCAGAATATGGGTTTGCCGGGCTGGCCGGAATATTGGTATGGTTTTCCTCCGATGCACTACGCCACGCATGCCGTCAGTCCGTTGCTGTGGCTTGCGGGCGCCCGCGCCGAGTCCGTCGTTTGCCACGGTTCGGGCCGGATCGATGAAGACTATGCCAAACGCTACAATGCACCCTATGCGATCGAGACCGCTCTTGTTAAGCTCGCCGATTCAGACTTGGCGTGCGAAGTGACCCGTTCTCTTTTTGATACGATCCGGCAATACAGGGAGAGCTTTGACGTGTACGGCACGAAGCTCTCGTTCGAATGGGAGCAGACCGCCGGCGAAGGCCCGGTGATTTACTCCGGCTACGAGGACGCCAAGCGCATCGAGATCCCCGACTACGGGCATCTTCTGCCGAAAGAGATTGCGCCCTTTACGGGACATGGCGTGTACGACGAGGAGCACGAACATACCTCCTTCATCCAGGGCAGCGGGCACGGCGGCTCGCATCCCCACCTGACGCACGAGTTCGTTCGAGCGATTGTCGAGGGGCGAGAATCGACGGTCGATGCCAAAGCCGCGGCGAACTGGACGATGACGGGAATCTGCGCTCACGAATCCGCAATGCAAGGCGGCCAAAGAATCCCAATCCCGAAGACGGATTAGTGGTTTTACTGTGCGGATAAATTTCTTTATAAACGTCAAAAAAACTGGTTGTATCCGGTTTTAACGGTTATATTGATGAGGGCAAATCCCGGCAAGGTGCCGGTGGACGATAATCGATGGTGATTTAGTTAGGAGAAAAAATCATGAGTAATGGAGCATTGCCAGATTATGTGAGCATGTCGAAGCCAAATCCGGCAACGAACAGAGCTCCCTGGTACAAGAACACGGCACCGACGTATGCGGGTATTTTCTTGTGGTTCGTGTTTTGGAGCCAGGCGCCCTCCGGCGGCGGCGGCGAGCCCGGCGGTGTGTTGAGCCAGGGCGTTGGTGTAGCGCTTCTCGGTTTGGTTGTCGCGGCGCTTTTATGCCACTTCCTGTTCTATTTGGTTCCGGGTCTGTTGGGTATGAAGACGGGACTTCCTCTTTATGTCGTAGGGACATCGACCTATGGCGTTCAGGGCGGTTTCCTGATGCCGGGATTTCTGATGGGCGTCCTTCAATTCGGCTGGCTCGGTGTGAATGCCTATTTTGCATCACAAGCCCTTGCCCCTCTCTTCGGCGGCAGCGCCGCCGCGGCGAAGATAATTGCTGTCATCTGGGCGGCCGTCGCAGCCTTCGTCGGATTGAAGGGTATCCAGTACGTTGCCAAAGTCGCTACGTTCCTCCCGCTCATCCCACTGGTGATCCTGTTCATCTTGTTGGCCAAGACGTTGGGTGGAATCGGTGATTTCGATGCCGAAGCCCTGGTGGCCGCCGGAGTGACGGAAGGGGGACCGACGGCTGGTTTGAGTTTCATCGGTGTCATTATGTTGAGTATCACGTTTGTCGTGGGTTTCTTTGCGACGGCGGGAGCGGCCGGCGTTGATTTCGGAATGAACAGCAAAGACGAAAAAGACGTCCAGATGGGCGGTTTGATGGGAATCGCTCTGGCGACGATTGTTTCGGCCGGAGCGGCTATTCTGATCGCCGCCGGGGCGTTCGGTGCAACGGCGAAGTACGCGATGAATCCCGCCGATCCCGGTTTCATGGGAGAGCTCATGGGTTCGCCCGGGGCCGGTAAGACGATGGGATTGTTGTTAGCCGTTGCCGCGTTCCCACCGGCTTGTTTCTCGTCTTTCATCGCGGCCAATAGTTTCAAGACCACGTTGCCCAAAGTCAACCCATTTATGTCTGTCGGGGCCGGTGCGGCTGTAAGTATTATCCTTGCCGTAACGGGCTGGGCGGGCGATGCGGGCGCCGTCTTTACAGTCATCGGCGCATCATTTGGACCGGTTTGCGGTGCGATGATGGTCGATTACATCCTGGCGGGTAAGAAGTGGGCCGGTCCGAGAGCCGGTTGGAACATGGCCGGCTGGATTTCATGGGCTGTTGGTTTTGTTGTGGGCATCCTGCCCCTGGTTCCTCCCAGGATTAACATTCCAGCAGCGCCGCTGGTGGCCTTTATCGTCGGCGCTGTACTTTACTTCGCCCTGGCCAAAGCGGGTATGGAATCAAAGGTTATCGAAATGCCCGCGGCCCCGGCTGAGGAGGCTCCGGCGGAAGAAGCCAAGAGCGAATAATAAACAGTTTGCTCTGTGGATTCGCCGCTGCGCTATCAATAGGCAGATTGAATACGGCAGGGATTCGAGAATAAGAACGAATCCCTGCCGTGTTTTTTAGGGGAATCCGGGCTTGAGGCTAAATATATTTCTGATAAGTGTTTACGTCTTTTCTGTTTCCGGTCGCAGCTTCAAACGGGGCGCAAAAGGAGGAAAAAAATATACTTTTGTATGCCTTGACAACGTCCTACAAATAGAATAACATCTTCAATTTAATGTGGTGAATAGTTGTTGCTGATGATATGTCATTTTATCAGTCCTTTAGAGTGTTGAAAATTTCGAGGTGGAAAGAACAATGATTAAGAAAGATTTTGGGTCGGTCGTGAAAGTGTGTGTGTTGTGTGTGCTTTGCTTATGCATCATCTCATCGTGTAAGAAAGCGACGGATGAACCTGAACCGAAGCAAGATGCGGAACAACCGGCCGTGAGTGCAGCGAAGGCGGAGAAGCCCGCTCCAACCACCACCCAACCGGCCCCTGAGAAGCCTGCGAAAGAGGAGGAAAAGCCGGCCCCGGAGGCTCCGAAGGAAGAACCGAAAGAAGAGGAGGCTCCGTCTGCTGATACAGCGGGTTATGTACCGATCGAGATCGAGCTGCCCAAACCGATGTTTGTCGGCACGCCTCAGGATACGAAGGTAGAAAATCTCGAAAAACCGCTGGGTAAGCCCCGCGCGCCGTTCTTAGCTCCCGCGGGAACGAAGAACGTGGCCTCCGGCAAATCTATCTCCGGCAGCGATGAAGAGCCGATTATCGGTGAGCTGGAAATGATCACCGATGGCGACAAAGAAGCCGCCGACGGTAGCTATGTCGAGCTCGGCCCGTTTGTCCAGTATGTCACGATCGATCTCGAAGCAATGCATGAGATTTACGCCATTGTCGCCTGGCACTATCACAAGCAGGCGCGGGTGTATTTCGACGTGGTTGTGCAGGTGGCCGATGATAAGGATTTCATTACGAACGTCCAAACCGTATTCAATAACGACATCGACAATTCGGCGGGCCTCGGCGTCGGCAAGGGTATGCACTACACCGAGACGAACGAGGGCAAGCTGATCGATCTGTTGTCTCAAGGCAACATCAAAGGGCGTTATGTCCGCCTCTACAGCAACGGCAATACCAGCAACGATTTGAACCACTATATCGAGGTCGAGGTTTACGGCAAGCCGGTAAATTAAAATGACCAAAAAATGTTGCGTCCTTATTTTGGCCGCGACAGTTGTTGCGCTCGTGCTGCGTTTGCCGCGGCTCCAGCAGCGGCCCTTGCACGGTGACGAAGCGGTTCACGCAGACAAGTTCCGTTTACTGCTGGAGGAGGGTTTCTATGAGTACGATCCCGTAGAGTATCACGGGCCGACCCTCAACTACCTGACGTTGATTCCCGCCGGGTTCGCCGGCGCGGAGAAGCTGACCGAGGTGACGGAATTCACCCTCCGCATCGTGCCCGTGTTTTTCGGCGTGTGTCTCGTATTGCTGCTCTTGCTCATGACCGGAGGCTTGGGTGGGGGAGCCACATTTTACGCCGCTGTTTTAACCGCTGTCTCACCGGCGATGGTTTTTTACAGCCGTTATTACATCCAGGAGATGCTCCTGGTTTGTTTCACCTTCGGGGCGATTGTCTCCGGCTACCGATATACCGTTCGCAAGAAGATGATCTGGGCTGTCCTGACGGGGATGTGCCTGGGCCTGATGCACGCTACCAAGGAAACGTGTATTATCGCTTTTGGAGCGATGGCCCTGGCTTGGGTGCTTACCCTATTGTTGCAACGCCGGAAAGGTTCTTTCGTCAATGCCGTCAAACCGTCTCACCTGGTGGGTGGTATCGTAGCTGGTGTGGCCGTCTCGGCGTTGTTCTTTTCGTCGTTTCTGTCTCATCCCGCCGGCATCCTGGATTCGATTCGCACATATACAACCTATTTGGACCGGGCGAACCAGGCAAGTTTGCACATTAATCCGTGGTCGTTCTACCTGAAAATGCTCGTTTTCTTTCGGTACGGCAACGGACCATTTTGGACCGAGGCGCCTATTGTCTTGTTGGCCGTTATCGGTTTTATCGCGGCTATGACAAAGAAAGGGGCCTCTTTCGCGAATGTTCCGCTTGTCCGGTTCCTTGCGTTCTACACGCTCTTTTTAACGATCCTCTATTCAGCGATTCCGTATAAGACGCCCTGGTGTGCACTGGGCTTCTTGCACGGGATGATCCTGTTGGCCGGGGTTGGCGCCGTTTTCCTGGTACGATTGTCCCCGAATGTTTTGCCGCGTTTGATCGTTATCGCGTTGCTGTTCGAAGGGTCCGTTTACTTAACATGGCAGGCGTATCTGACCGAATACAAATATTATGCGGACAGTCGCAATCCGTATGTGTACGCTCATCCGACCACGGACATCTATACGGTTGTACGGCAAATTGAAGAATACGCGAGCGTTCACGAAGCCGGCTACGATATGCCTGTCGACATCATTTGTCCGGGCGACGACTATTGGCCTCTCCCCTGGTATTTGCGGTCGTTTAGAAAAATAAGCTGGTCGAACCACGTCGTTAAGGATGCCGATTCGGCGCCGCTCATTATTGCCTCTCCCGAAGTCGAAGGAGCGTTGACCGAGAAGCTTTACGCGCCTTCGGAAAAGCGCCAAATGTACTTATTTTTGTTTGACGAGCCGTATTATGTCTGGTTGCGCCCGGAGGTTAAATTACTCGGTTACGTGAGGAAGGATTTGTGGGACCGCTTTCAACGCCGGCCGGTGGAAGAGTTACCGGCAGAGGAAGGTAAGAAGTGAAAGAGCAGCCGCAAGAGCCTTGTTTCGTTCGGTCCAATTGCGCTTCGATTCCCGATATGAGACGCTTCTCACACGAGGCTATGGCGACCATTTTCGAGCTGATGATCATTCACGAGGACGAGCGCTATGCCCGCCAAGCGGCCACCGCCGCCTTCGATGAAGTGGATCGGCTCGAAAGGGAACTGAGCCGGTACATTGAAAACAGCGACATCTCCAGAATCAACAGCCTCCCCGCCAATCAGCCTTTGCTCCTGGGTCTGGACGTCTTTGAGTGTCTTAAGATCAGTGTGCAGATGTATAACGAGACACAAGGGGCTTTCGATGTCACCATTGGTTCTCTTTTGAAATGTTGGCGCGATGAGGAAGGGAATCCGCGTACACCTTCGACGAGTGAACTTAATTTCGCTCGCTTACATACCGGCTCCCATCTCATTCAGCTCGACGAGCGGGAGCATACGATCCGACTGGCGGCCAGTCCCGTGCGGGTCGATCTCGGCGGGATCGGCAAGGGTTACGCCGTGGACCGTGTGGCGGATCTGTTGCGTGAATGGAGCATTGAGACGGCTTTAATTTCCGGTGGCTATAGCTCGGTTCTAGCGCTTGAAGCACCACCGGGATTGAAAGGTTGGCCTCTGACCATAAGCGATCCGGCCGATCGTACACGCATATTGGCACGACCTCACCTGCGCGCCGGGGCGCTTGGCGGCTCGGGCGTACAGAAAGGCGGGCACATCATCAGCCCCCGCACGGGCCGGCCGGTTGAGGGTAAGCGCGCCGCGTGGTCCGCCGCCCCGGATGCCGCGACGGCCGATGCGCTTTCGACCGCATTTATGATTATGGACACCGATGAAATCCGTCGGTATTGCTCGCTTCATCCGGGCCGAAGGGCGCTGGTCATGCTCACAGAGCCGGATGAGAAAACGCAAAAAGATAAGATCCTGCATTTCGGTTCCTGGCCGGAGGATGAGCTGGCCCGCTAAAAGTGTGCGGGACTCCATAGATCATCATAACATATGAATGTATAGGTTCCATACATGCGACCGGGGGGCAGCCTCAAGAGATGAGCGGGCCGCGTGAATGGATGCCGGATGTCATTTCTTTGACACGATTTTCCGAATCGCCAGCAACTCGGACAGAACGCGCCACGAGCTGCGCGTCGGCGAGAGCCGGCTGTCGCGGTCGCAGGTCCAGTCGATGGGAAATTCCTTGATCCGATAGCCTTCTTTTTGCGCCCGCATGATGATTTCTATATCGAATGTGAAACCGTCGATGACGGACTCGCCATATAAATGACGGGCGACGTCGCCTTTATAGATTTTGAAGCCGCATTGTGTGTCGGTGAACTCAGCGGGGATCTTCATATCGCGGATCACGAACCAGTGGAAGATCTTGGAGCACACGCGCCGATAAAAGCTCTGTGTTTTTTCGATATGACAGCCGCAGGTTTTTCTCGATCCGTGTGCGATATCGCATGTCTCGCTTTTCAGCAACTCCAAGCCCCGCAGCGTATCCTGGTAAGGCACGCAGCAGCCGCTGTCGGCGAACATGACAAAATCGCCCTTGGAGTGCTTAATACCCGTACGGACGGCGTACCCTTTGCCGCGGTGTGCTTCGTAGCGGAGGACGCCCCGTTTGATATTGGGCGGAATCTCAACGCTTTTTGCGGTCTCGGCCGTGTTATCTTTACTGCCGTCATCGACGACGATAATCTCGCCTTCGAGTTGATGGCCGTTCAAAAACTCCGCTGCCGCCGCAACGTCACGAGCAATTTTCTTGCTTTCTTCAAATGCCGGTATAACGATAGATAGATCCATTAATGAATTATATACGAAGACGCCGTGTCTTAACAGCGCCGATGTATTCGTTTCCTTATTTTCAGACGGTTTCTACGATGCTTTTACAATGTCCTTGTTGTCTTTGGCTTTGAAAATTCGATGGGAGGTAAGAAATTTTGTTTTCGTCAAGAGGTTCGAGACATCCTTTTTGATGGCAACGGTCATATTTCGTTTGTCCGATAGTGCGGCGTAAGCCTTCTCGAAGATCTTTTGCGTCAACGGGCAGGACAAGTCGGCATCGCTGACGATCTTGAGAAACCGCTTTTTGTGCTTATCGGAGAAGTCTGCTCCCTGCTTGAGTACAATATAAACCTCATATAACGCGATAAGGTAGATCACCGCCAATTCCACAGCAAGCCGATAGTATTTAATGTAATTGACGTTTTTAATGTACTCCTGGTACATTTTGGACTTCTCTTTATGCTTACGGTATTCCGCGTCCGCTTTCTTATAAGGTCCGATTTCCCGGCAGACCCGCAACGTCAACAGCAGGTTATCAACGGAATTCTCGATATCCTCTTCGGATGGGCACGATCCGTAGGTCTCCACGAAACCCCGTTGCAAAAAGTAGCGGAACCATTCCTCGGCGTTTGTCGTAGTCCATCCTTTCACACAATCCGCCCATCCGCGAAAATCCTGCTTGAAGAAACTGTACTTCGCGCCGCTCTTCTTTTCCAAGCGATAGACCTCTTCGTACAGGAAATAGTCCTGAAAGACCTCGCACTCCCGGTGCTTCTTGCGATTCCGGCCTTCGCGGTAGTAAGGTCCGGCGACGCTGTTGACGACGGGGTGAATAATCTGGTCGGCGGCGATGTGCGTCAGGTGCCCCGCAATATAGGCGAGTTTTCTCTTGTCATTGTCGTCCAGTTCGACTTGGCCGTCGTTTCTAACGGCATCGCTAAAAAGGATTTCGACAAGTTTTAAGGGAAATTCGTTGGGCTTATATGAGTGCAAGTGGTAAGACCAGGGAGTCACGCCCTTGGCCTGGACGAAGCCTTCTTTGAGCATGTCCTTAACGGAACTGGACATCTTCGCATAGTAGTAAAGGTCCGGCCCCAGGCTTCCGAGATTCATATACGCCTTGTAGTTTCCGGGCTTGGAGGCATCGTCCAGAATCTCGGCAAATTGTGTAAATTCGTCGATCCCTTTGGCCTTGAGGGTCTGAAGCGCCTTATGAGCGATCAACATATGGGTTACGTTTGCCGGCATGGCATCTTCCTTATCTGCATCCGAACCAGCTTTCTTGCAGAGTTTACGCAAACAGTCGAAAAACGCAAGAGTCTTTTCTGAACTGCCTGCGTCAGATCAATCCGGCGGCATTGTCGGGTATCCAGCCGTCACTGTTGTCAGAAAGTCTGATGTGAAACCACCCGGAGCGGCGTTCGAGCAGGTCGAATTCCGTCCCGGCGTGAAGCGGATCCTTAAAACTCTCCGGATAGTTTGGCCCGTCGCCCTGGAGGGCAATGACTGCGTCGGCGGTGATGACTCCGCAAGTGCGATCTGATCGGGCCTGGGCTTCCAGGACGACCGAGGTAAGAAAGCAAACCGTCAGGAGTCCGCCAATCACCATTGCGACGATCCATGGAGCGACTTTCCCGCGCCATGTCGTGATGGTCAGGCACACACAGAAGATTGCGAAACAGATGCACATAAGCAGAAATTTGGTCTTGAGTGAAAAATCATAATGCCAGAAGAACAAGGTATGTAACACGCGCTTTTCCGTTTTTACTGTGACCTTATCGAGTCTTCGGCTCCGCGCGAAGGCGAGGTTCTTCTGGATGTTGGCATCGGCCTTGTCCAGCTCTTCGGCCCGGCGGTAATTGAGAATGGCCCGGCCGAGGTCTTCTTTGAGAAAGTAGGCGTTGCCGAGATTATAATAAAGCCTGGGATTTTTTATCCCGCCCTCATTGATGATCTTTTCGTAATTCAGGATGGCCTTTTCATAGAGTTTTTCTGTTTGATGGGGATTGTTGGTGATCGAATTCGCTTCCCGAAAAAATTCATTGGCCTGGTTAAACAGTGAGGTAATCTGCTCCTTTGACAAAGTGGCCTTCGCCGTTGGCGCCAGACAAAAGAAAAATAACAGGATAGACAAGGTTCTATTCATTATTTCTTACGGTTCTTTTCGATATTGCGGATCAGATCGATCACTTCTTCGATCTTTTCCGAGTTGATATGGACCTCGATGGAGGCGTAGCGTCCCGCTTCGAAGTTGGTGATAATATCTCTATACTGTCCGGCTGTCTGTGCGTCGTTTGTTTCGGTTCGAATAACCTCGTAACAATCGTCGGGAGTCAAGGAGCCCGCTGTCCTGTCAAAGCGGTCCCCGATATATTGTTTCATGATCGACACGAGTAATTCATTTTGTTGTTTGACGTCCGTGGACGCCATTTTTCTCAATTGTCCGATGGCCTTGCCGGACGCCTGGCGGCGTCGCCGGGCGGCGATTTTTTCAGGGCTCGTGTGTCTGCTGAGCTTAATCAATAGACTTGATATGAATCCGATCAAAGGGATGCCCCAAAGGACGGCATAGCCGGGGTGCACCATGGCCGCCAACGGAGAAAAGCTCATGTTTTTCAAAGCGCCGACGTCGTCATAGTTCGCGGATAGTCCCTTCTTGATGGCCTCGATTTCTCGGTTGACCGGTACGAAATCAGCGCCCTCGAGATCGGCACTGGTCAAGACTTTTGTCGGCGCGACGTCGAGCGGGATAGGTTCTGTTTGAGTTGTTTTGTATTTGCCTTCTTTAACGTCAAAAGTGGCAAGAGGAATGGGGGGGATCCGGGTGACCTTATCATTGTTCGCTCTTATGGTTTGGGTGAAGACTTTGAAGCCGTTTTCAATCGTCGGCGACGCTTTTTGTGTGGGGATTTTGAAATTGTTCGCCAGTTCCGGCACTTGTTCAAGTTCGGGCCATCGGACCGACTTGAGATATGTGCTACCGCCTATCTTGATCGTCAGGGTGATCGGATCGCCGACGTTGACCTTGGTCGGCGCCGCCGAAGCTGAAATGGTATATTGCCCGACCAAGCCGTAAAATTCAGACGGTTTGCCTTCGCCCGGCACCGGCAAGACCTCCAGTTCAAGCGGTTCGGATTTTACGATGAAACGCTCATATTGGTTCTGCGAACCGAAGATGCCGCGCACGCGCCGGACGGCGACGGCGGCGGACACCGATGATGTCGGCATAGACATCCGGCCGGGACGTTTCGGTATCAGAATCTTACTGAAAGCCACCACGGTCGATTCTTTATTGTTGTGTTTAACCCTGTATTGGCGGACCATAACGGGCATTCCGGTGTGCAGGCGAGATAGTTTGGCCTGCGGATCTGAAACATCGGCTTCTTCGATCTCAAACGCATCGTTGTTCAGAGCCGGGATGTTGAGTTGGAAGTCGGCGACGTCCGTACCCACCAGGACATAAAACTCTACCGTCAGCAGGATCGGCTGACCGACATAGCATTGTTGCTCTGATAACGTCACCTCAAAGTCCAGTCGGTCCGTCGTACCGGGCTGCAAAATGTTCACGCTCACCGGATTGGTCCGATATGTTTTTCCGTTGAGCTCGACAGTCACCGAAGGAAGTTGGACGCGCCCGGCTCGGTTCGCGGTTAAGGAGTAGGTCATGACATTGGAGATAGTGATTTTTCCGTTTATATCAAAGCTTTGTACTCTTGTTCCTTCTTTTACGGGATTATAGTCAGTGAGCGGCTGCAAATCAGCCACACCGGGCTTTTGGGATCCTCCGATGACAATATAGTAAGCGAAGCGCTCGCCAACATAGATGGCTCTGTTGGTTTCTGTCTGGGCAGAGACCCGTATCTGGCCGAAGGCGTTGACTGTTCCTATAGCCACTAAAGCGAGAACGATAATAATATCTCTTTTAATTCTCATCTTTTTGCGTTTTCAAGCGTTATCTATCCATTCCTTCTACCAATCTTTTTCGACCTTTTGCCACCGTGCTCTGTCGAGAATTTGCCTTTCTTTTCGCCGGCGCTGCTCTTTATCGAGAATTTCCTGTGCCGTGGCGTCGGGCGCCATCCGCTTTTCTTTTTCTTCCTGGCTTTCCTTTTGTTGCTCCTTTTGTTGCTCTTCAGCCTGGTTAGGATCTTGCGGCTGATTCGGATCTTCCTGAGGAGTTTGTTTCTGTTGTTCCTGCTGATCCTGAGGTTGGCTGGGATCCTGCTGGGAACCTTGCTGTTGTTGATTTTGTCGCGAGGATTGATTCGGATCCTGCGGCTGGTTCGGGTCTTGTTGCTGCTTGTTGAGCTGATCGAGCAGGTCTTTGATCGTCAGCCGGGCGACTTCAATGTTCTTCGCCGCCTTCGTATTCTCCGGATCGATATCCAGCGCGCCTCGCCACGAGCCAATCGCCGTCTCCATATCCTCGATGGCCTTTTGGAGATTCGAATCTTTTTGTTTGGAGCCTTGTTGGAAATACGTATTACCGAGATTGTATTTAGCCTTGGTGACCAAGGTCATATCCTTACTCTCAGCGGCCACTTCCCGATATAAATTCATAGCATTGTTGAGATCGTCGAGCCGGTAGTAACTATTGGCTTTGTTAAATTTCGGCTCCAGTGCCTGAGGCGCTTCCACGAGGGCATGGTCGTATTGATTGATAGCCTCGTTGAAATTTCCCTGCTCGTACAGTTTGTTCCCTTCCGCGGTTGCTTCTCGTGGCACGGGCTTCCAGCCCGTGGAACCCATGGCCAGGATGGCCATGCCACGGGCGGAAGCGGCCTGCGCCAGGATGACTGCCAGAACTATCCGTAGAATCATTTTATGTTTTCTTACGTTCACTGATCAAAGCCTCGCAAATAAGAAGGATCAATCCCAAGGCGACGAAAATCTGGAATTTCTCATCGTATTTCAGCATGGTTGTGGACTCAAGCTCGCGTTTCGCCGCTGAGGCAATCAAGTTCTCGTAGATTTGCCCCAGGTCCAGCGTCGTGCCCGGTCCGACGGAGAGGTATTTGCCGCCCTCGGTCACGTAAACGATATTTCTCAGCAAATCGCCGCCGAGCCTGGACCAGACTTCTTTGCCCTTGTATTTCAAAAAGGACATCTGGCCGTTCGGGCCGGTCATCGGGATGCGGGAACCTTCATTCTCGTCGCCCAGCCCGATAGCGATAATACGGATACCGTCAGCCGCGGCTTTTTCCGCCGCCTGGACCGGGAAGCTTTCGGCGCCTTCATGTTCCTCGCCGTCCGTAATCAAAATGATGTCTTTGTACTCCCGACTTTGTTTGTCGAAAACTTCCTCGGCGGCTTTGCGGATTGCGTCGCCGATCATCGTCCCGCCCCGGCTGGTGCTCTCGGTGGTAATATCCGCCAGCGCCATTCTTACAAAAGCGTAATCCTGAGTCAGGGGACATTTAACAGTGCTGTTGCCGGCAAAGGTCACCAGCGCGATTCTGTCGCCGGCCAGCGTTTCCAAAAGATCGGAGATAGCGATTTTCGAGCGTTCGAGCCGGCTGGGTTTGATATCCTCGGCCAGCATCGACCGGGACGTATCGAGCAGGATGCAGATGTCTCGGCCCTGACGCTTGATCTTCTGGGCTTGCGGATTCCATTTCGGCTCGGTCAAGGCGACGGCAATGCTGACGAATGACGCGATCAGGAGCAGCGCTTTGAAGATTTGCCTCTTCAGACTGACGGTGTTGTTGATCTTCTTGAGCATTTCGCTGTGGGCGAGCATTCGCAGCGCCCTGGTCTTCTGCCAGAAACACCAGATGTACGCCGGGACCAGAATTGCCGGTACGGCGAAAAGAAGCCATAATGCTTTGTCATTTCCCAGGTTCATATATCGTTTTATGGTATCTTCCTAAATAGGGTACATCCGGCTAATATCTCCGCGCCCAGCATCAGCAGAGCAGCTAACGTCCACGGCCCAAAGCGTTCCGCGAACTGTGTATATTGCACGGATTTGACCTTTGTTTTTTCCAATGCGTCGATTTTTTTGACGATTGTGCGAAGGGCCTCGGCGTCATCAGCCCGGCCGTAGAATCCACCCGTATTTTCTGCAAGTGTTTTGAGCAGACGTTCATCGAGATTCTGCCCGGTCGGCATCCTAAAAGTTGTGCCCAGCATCTGGACTGCCCTAAATGCCTGGCCCGAACCGATGCCGATCGTGTATATTTTGATGTCCCATTTTTTCGCCAGCTCAACCGCTTCCAGGGGATCGTACTGGCCTGCGTTGTTAATGCCGTCGGTCAGTAAAATGATCGCTTTGCTTTTGATCTTGAAACCACTTTCATTGGCGTCTGAGATCTCCTCGTCGGCCAGGGCTAATTGCTTCTTCCTCTGGTGGATTTCCTCTTCGGCTTTTCGCAGGCGTGCCGCGGCTAAAGCAACAGCATCTCCGATGGCCGTGCCGTCTTCATTTCGTATGGCAAAGTCGGTCTTTTTCAAGAACTCGATCAGAACGTTGTGGCTGTGCACCAGGGGGCATTTCGTATCGGCGTATCGAGCGAACGTAATCAGGCCGACGAGATCGTTGCTTCTGCCTTTTAGATCTTTATCGTCGCCTTCGATAAAATCGGATAGCACCTTTTTAACGACTTCTAACCGGTTCAGCTTCTGCCCGAAGTAGTCCATCTCGGTTTCCATACTGCCCGAGCGGTCCACGACGGCTTCAATGGCCACGCCTTCGGTGGATTCTTCGGTAAGCTTCGTTCCCTGTCTCGGGCGCGCCAGGGCCGTGATGAGGAGAATCACGCAGGCCAATCTTGCCACTTTCAGCAAAGGGCGTAGGCGAATCCGCCAGGATAAAGAGCAGTTTCTCATGATCACCAGGCTCGGAAATCGGACGGCGGCGGTGCCCTTTTTGCGCAGCATCAGATACGCCAGAACAGGCACAACCAAAAGCAACAGCAAGGCCCAGGGTGAGTACAACTGCATTTAGGCGCTCCCAATCTCAGCGGTCTCTTCGGACCGAATCATCTCCGTCACATCGACCTTCCGGTCGTCGGATTTCGTTTTCTCAATAAAATCTTTCACCAGGTCGAACGTTTTTTGTATTTGCTCGGTGGTCGGCGTGTGTTTGGCGAATTTGACCAAATCGCAATGTTCCAGGAATTCTCCCAGCCGTTCTTTGTCGGAAGTTGCCAGAACATCTGTATGGGCGAGTTCAGAAAGGAATTCTTCCGTCGTTCGTTCCGGCGCCCTTAGGCTAAAACGATGCTCGATATAGTGCCTTAGAATATTGCTGATTCGTTCGTAGAATTCCTTGATTTTGCCCGCTTCGACTAAGTCCTCTTTGACTAAAGCCCGGAGCCGTTCGTACGCAAGCTCGTGGGCAGGTTTGAAAAGCCTGACAAGCTCCTTGACTCGCTTGCGCCGCAGGTGAAGCCAAAGCCCGGTACCCGCTCCCACGAACACGATCACGATGACCGGCCATACCCACCCGTAGGAGGCTTTTTTGGGTATTTCTACGACATCCTCGATATCTTCTATCTTGAGCTCGGCTCGTTGTTCGCCGAGCAGGGAGGTCACTTCGATATCGAACGGCTCGGTGGTTAGCTCATATTTTTTTTCTTCCGGGTTATTTACATCGTAAAATTCAAATGTAAACGCCGGGATCGCGAAGGTGCCGGAAAGAAAAGGTTCGAGCCGGTATTGATATGTGCTCACGACGCGATTATCCTGATCGAGCTTGTCACCCGGACTATCCCAATCGACAATGCCGAAGTCCTTCAGCGCTTCGCCGACCTTTGGCATCCGGACTTCATAACCCGGCTCCACAGCGGCTTCCAGTTCCAACAACACGGTCTCGGCAATTGTCATTTTCGATTTGCCGGCCCGCACGTGAACGGTTAAAGGACCTCTCTCGAATTTTTTATCGATTTCGAATTCTGATTTCCCGGCGGCGTCATCGGCACTTTTCTCGCATCCCGCTCCGGCCCAGAACAGGCAACAGCAGAGCAGTATATTCAAAGTCAACCGGATTTTAGCCGAGCTTCGTTTCATTTCTATAGAGCGATTACCTTACCTTTTCTGATTCGTTCTCTTGAGCACCGCCCAACACCGATGTATGAACGATCACATTGTACTTGTCCATCATTTGCTTGATGTAATCGTGCTGAACATCCTGACGCTTTTGATTGGCGAGCGTTGACATCGCTTGCTGTCTGACTTCGTCGAATTGCAACTGGCGTTCGGGGATGATTGATTCCACTTTGACAATTTCAAAACCCTTTTCCGTTTTAAAAGGTTCCTCCAGCACTTTTGGAGGTTCGACGGTGAATATTTTATCGTTCAATTGATCGTTCGTGCCAATACCGGGGATATAGGAACCTTTTTGAACTTCCGAATCAATTTTTCCGCTGGCTTGTTTGGTGCTCTCATCTTTCGAGAATTGCTTCGCCAGTTCAGCGAAATCTTCACCGTTCTTGATCCGTTCGATCAGATCTTTGGCTTGTTGTTCATCATCGACGAGAATGTGGCTGATTGTTGCCTTTGCAGGATCGATATATTTTTCCTTATTGGCCGAGTAGAACGTTTGAAGATCGGTTTCGGTAATGTTGATCTTATTGGCAAGCTCGTTGTTCATAAGGAGTTGACTTAAAGCGCCGCGCGTCAATTGGTTAATGAGCTTTTTGGCCTCAGGCTTTTCCGCCAGCCCGTCCTCTAAAGCCTGCCGATATAAAAGCTCCTGCGCGAGCCATGATTGCAGGTATTGTTGTTTGGCCCGGGGATTTTTATATTGATCGAGCATCCTCTTTCTCTGTTCGTTAAGCTGCTCTCTCGTCATAAACGCCGCCATGGGTTCGAGTTGGTTTTCGATGTCGTTTTCTACGGCCGCATCGAGGTCGGCTTCGGTGATTTTTTCAGCGCCGATCTCGGCGACCACTTTCGCGCCCGCCGCCGGGGCGCCTTCGAAGCTCGTCCGGTCCATCATCTCGTAACGCAGTGCCGAAAAACTGCCAAGCTTTTCGAAGCAATCCTTGATATGGGCGCTGATTTGAGATTTGAGCTCGTCAAGCTCCGCAACGGCTTCGCTGCGATAAAAATATTCAATGGCCCGGTCGTACAAATTTGCCTTTTCCAAAAGCGTGCCAATCTGAAAAAGCGTCCTGGCGCGCTCGGTCTCCGTGAGCGTGCCGGCCGCGAGATAATCTTCCCAGACTTTCGCTGCTCGCTGGTGTAAGTTTCGCTGGGCGAGTTTAGCAGCCAATTGCTTGGTTTGTTCCGGGGAGAAAGATCGACCTGCAACATCAGGGGCCTGCCCCTGGCTCACCGGCTTTGAGGTAAGATCGACCGCGGTTAGACCGATCAGGATCAAGAGCAACACGATCATAATCCAATGACCGGCCATGCTTCCTGGCTTCTTTTCCGGGAGTGAAAAATTCAATTTCTCTTCCATCATATTTGTTCCTCAATTGTGGCACGGGCTTCCAGCCCGTGAGAACACGGCCAAGATGGCCGTGCTACCTTTTTTTACTCCTTCGGCCTAATATCGTCGATGACGCATGTGGAAAAACCGGACCAGGTCCTGGATATAGGGTTTGTCCGTGTTGATGCTGATGCAATCGACGTTAATCGTTTGCAGCATGTTCTTGAGCCCGTCGAATCGCTCCGCACTTGTGTTGCTGTACTGGTTCCTGAATCTTCGATTGGACGTATCGACCAGAAGAATCTCGCCGGTTTCGGCGTCGGCAAATTCGATCAGTCCCACGCCGGGCAGCGCCACCTCGGCGCGATCGCGGACCGAGACGGCAATCACGTCATGACGTTTGTTCAGAAGGCTTAGAGGTTTCTTGAAATCCGTTTCGATGAAATCGGACACGAGAAACACCGTGGCTTTCTTGCGTATCACCTTGGCCAGATAATCCAGGGCCTGGGGGATGTTGGTCTTTCTTTTAGGCATTTTGAAAAAGAGCAGCTCGCGAATCAGCCTCAGCATGTGGCGGATGCCCTTCTTGGGCGGGATATAGAGTTCGATCCGATCCGTGAAAATGAGCAGTCCGACTTTGTCGTTGTTCTTCGCCGCGGCAAAGGCCAGAACCGCGCAGAATTCCGCGGCCAGCTCGTTCTTCATCTTGTTCACTGTACCAAAGTCGCCCGATGCGCTCAGGTCCACCGCAAACATCACCGTCATTTCGCGCTCTTCGACGAATCGTTTGATATACGCTTTGCCCGTACGGGCGGTGACGTTCCAGTCGATGGTGCGGATATCGTCGCCGGGGGTGTATTCGCGCACCTCGTCGAACTGCATGCCCCGGCCTTTGAAGACGCTCTCATACTGCCCGGCGAAACTGGCATCGACCGCCCGAGACGTGTAAATCTGAATCTGCCTTATTTTCTTTATGATTTCTTTAGGTATCATCGCTGTCAACACCGGATCGGTGATGTTATGTCTAAGGGACTTCGATACTGTCGAAAATCGTTTTGATGATGTCTTCGCTTGTCTTATCCTCGGCCTCGGCCTCATAGCTGACGATGACTCTGTGGCGTAGAATGTCGGGGCCGATGCTCTTGACGTCCTGCGGCGTTACATAGCCCCTTTGTTGGATAAACGCATGGGCTTTGGCCGCGAGGGCGAGATAGATCGTCGCGCGGGGCGAGGCGCCGTAGTTAATGAAATTGGCCATGTCCATGCCGTACTTATCCGGTGCTCTTGTAGCGCAGACGATATCGACGATGTAATCTTTGATTTTCTCGTCGATATAGATTTCATCGATGACATTCCTGACCTGTGCGATGTCCTCCGGTTGGACCGCCGCCCGGATATCGAAGTGGACATCCGTCCCGGCCATCCTGTCAAGTATCTTGCGCTCTTCGGTCTTATCGGGATAGTCGATCTTGAGTTTCAGCATAAATCGGTCCAACTGGGCCTCCGGGAGCGGATAGGTCCCTTCCTGCTCGATAGGATTTTGCGTGGCGAGCACCAGAAACGGTTTGGGCACGTCGAAGGTCTCGTCGCCGATGGTGACCTGTTTTTCCTGCATGGCTTCCAACAGGGCACTTTGCACTTTGGCCGGGGCCCTGTTGATTTCGTCGGCCAAAACAATATTGGTGAATATCGGACCTTTTCGGGTCTGAAATTCGCCGTCCGACTGCCGATAAATTTGCGTTCCGATCAGGTCGGCCGGGAGCAAATCGGGCGTGAACTGAATGCGCTTAAAATCGGCGTTGATCGCCCGGGATAAAGTCGTTACAGCCATCGTTTTGGCCAGGCCCGGCACGCCTTCCAGCAGAATGTGCCCATTAGCCAGAAGGCCGATCAACATGCGTTCGAGCATGTAGCGTTGCCCAATGATGACTTTGTCCATCTCTGCGAACAGCGATCTGACGAATTCGCTTTTTTCCTTCACCAATTCACCAATCTGCTTAACATCTGTCGCCATAGAGGCTTCTCCTTTGTAAAACCGTCACCTGAATAGGTTCCTCAATTTTTTCCAGATTAGACTTTCAGCCCTTTGTGTATCTCGAGCGTGTATTTTTTACGGGTTATCCCCGTAAAAAGTTCATATTATGCAAAAAAATTTGAAAAAATCAAGACTTTTGACAATGTCAAGATGTGGAAATCATACATTCAGAATAATGAGCGGCAATCTCGAAACCCAGCGTTTCATACAATGCGACCGCCGGGGCATTGTCTGCTTTGACGTTTAATCCGATATAGTCCACATTTTCATAGAGGGACCGACATAATTGCGCGCTCACAGATTGGGCGAAACCTTGGCCTCTGAAATCCGGGTGTGTGGCGATGTTCCCCAAAGCCGCTACTTTGTACCTTTCCGAGTAAACGTGTATGCCTGCCACGCTGACCAGTTTGTTACCGATTCTTATCCCGAAGTATTGTTTTGTCTGGAGCATCCTCGGATCGAACCAGTTACCGGGATAAGCATCCTCATAGAGTTGGAGCATTTGACTCAAGTCATCATCTGTCAATTGTATGATTTGTGAATAATCAATATTAGCCGGAAGATGCTTGCTGTTTAGCATCATTCTATAATGTTTCCCACAGGATTCAATTTTGTATCGTTCTTTTAAACCCTCGCCGACTTCGGGACTGAGATGGGCATGAAAGCGGTCCGGCAATATATCGGATATCGATCGGAGCAGTTTCCGCATGGGATCGGGTTGTTCGGACAGGGCCTGAAGCGTTGGAAGTGACTTTCGTGTGTATATGAGCGCAAGCGCTTGGATTTCATCGCCTTCTTTCAAGGCGTGCCATTCAGTGTCTTGCCAAAAGAAGTCGTCCAGATCCCCGATGCTGTAAATATGAAGGGGGACATTTTTTCGCAAAAAGGCTTCGATTTCGTTTTTATTTTGTAGCCACATGATATTTTCTTTTCTCTTTATGATATTGGATTTTCCTGAGAATGACCATAATTCAGATATTTGAGGACATACGTGATAGTGTTCCGTTCTTGAATTGTGGTGTATCGAAGGTTATGATCTCGGACAGGATGTTCCAGAGCTTGAGCTTCTCGGAACAGGAAGGATCGATATGTGACTCAAATTTGGGTGATCAATGACTGAGAATGTAAAAAAAATGAGTCGGAATTTATCGGAACTCTCAGCCTGGTTGAAAATCAACAAGATTCCGTGGGTGATTGCGGGTCCGTGTAGTGCCGAATCCGAGCGGCAGGTCGTTTCAACGGCGCGAAAACTGGTGAAATGTCCACATGTGAAGGTCTTCCGCGCGGGAGTTTGGAAACCGCGTACGCGTCCCAACTCGTTCGAGGGCGTGGGTCAGATCGGCTTGGAATGGCTGAAGGCGGCCCGTGCCGAGACGTCATTGCTCACCACGACCGAGGTGGCGAACGCGCAGCACGTGGAGCTCTGTCTCGATAAAGGGGTGGATATTCTATGGATTGGAGCCAGAACGACGGTGAATCCGTTCCAGGTCCAGGAGATCGCGGATGCGTTGAAAGGCGTGGATATCCCCGTCCTCGTCAAGAATCCCGTCAATGCCGAGTTAGGTCTGTGGCTTGGGGCGATAGAAAGATTGTATCACGCCGGGATTAGAAAACTGGCCGCCATACATCGAGGTTTTTCGACCTATGCGGAGATGGAGTACCGCAACAGTCCGAATTGGCGGATCCCGATCGAGTTGAAAAGGCTTCTGCCGGATTTGCCTTTGATTTGCGATCCGAGCCACATCGCGGGCAATCGCAATCTCATCGAGCCGATCTCCCAGACGGCGTTGGATTTGGGCATTGAGGGCCTGATGATCGAGACGCACATCAAGCCGGACCAGGCATTAAGTGATGCGAAGCAGCAAATTACGCCAAGCGTACTGATCAAGATGCTTGACAGGCTTCAGGCCCGCAACGTCTCCGTTAAGGACAAACAGGTCAAGGGAAAGATCGCCCGTTTGCGTGCTGAGATCAGCCACGTGGATGCGGAGCTTATACAGGATTTGGCCGAGAGAATGAAGCGGGTCGAGGAAATCGGCAAGCTCAAACAGGAACATGGCATGACCGTTCTCCAGCTTCATCGATGGGAGAGCCTGCTCGCCGACCATATGACCAGAGCGGAACGGCTTGGCCTCGATAGTGAATTTGTCAAAGCTATCTTCGAGCTTATCCATGCCCAGGCGATCAAGAGGCAATTGTATTGATGGGGGAGAAAATGATTCGGACGCATTCGTCATTCGTGTTAAGTATTTTACTCGGTCTTTGCTTTTCACAGGTTTTACTTGCGGATTCTCTTGCCGATCTGGCCCGGCCGCACGAGGGGCGGAGCATGCGGGCGACTTCGACGCACAAGATCGGGCCGGACGGCAAATACGATCCCGACGGCGAGCCGGACCCGCAAAGCAACCGGGATAATAAAAGCGTTCCACCCGGCCGGACGAAGGTTTTAATGGACGTCAAAGGGCCGGGAGTCATCACACACATCTGGATGACCTTCCTGGGGCCTGCGCCGCACCCGTGGGCGAAGAACGGCTCGGCCAACCATCAGGAGATGCTGCTCCGGCTGTACTGGGACGGCTGCGAACGTCCGGCTATCGAGGCGCCGGTGGGCGATTTCTTCGCCAATAGCTTCGGCAAACGCAGCGAAGTGATCAGCTTACCCGTTATCGTCGAGGATGCGGATTCCTATAACTGTTTCTGGCACATGCCCTTTCGTCAGTCGGCGCGGGTGGAAGTGATCAACCAGAGTGAGAAACCGATCAGTTTGTTGTACTACAACATCGACTGGATTAAGAAGGACGGCATCAGCGAGGATACCCCTTACTTTTACGCGCAATACCGCCAGGAATATCCCGCTCGAAAGGGGCAGGATTATGTGATCCTGGAAACCGAAGGGAAGGGCCACTATGTCGGGACGGTCCTGAGCGTGCGGACGCGGAGTCCTTCCTGGTTCGGCGAAGGGGATGAGAAGATTTATATCGACGGCGAGGAAAAGGCGTCCATCTGGGGCACGGGGACGGAGGATTACTTCTTAAGCGCCTGGGGTCTCAAGACGACCGGTACGCCGTACTTTGGTGTGCCTTATTTTGACCAGTGGGGCATTGTAGGGGGCCACACGAGTGCTTACCGCTGGCATATTGCTGATCCATTGGTCTTTAACGCGGGGATTAAAGTGACTTTCGAGCATTACGGCTGGATTTCGGCGGATGAGAATCCTGAGCAAAAGGTGCATAGCTGGAACGAGCGCGAGGACGATTATTCCAGTGTGGCTTTTTGGTACCAGACCGGCCGGCCGACGTTTAAGGCTCGCGCCCCTCACGCCCGACAGCGCACGCTGCCCAGTCTGGATACGATCATTCAGGCCCGGCGGTACACGGACGAAGACTATCATGGAAACGGACAGGCCGTTGTCCAAAACCTGAACATTTATCCCGACGGTCATTTGCTTTATAAACCGCAAGAGCAAGCAGACGCCTGGGTCCAAATTCCGTTTGACGTCGAGAAGAAGCAGCCGCAGCGTCTTGTGCTTGTGATGACACGTTCGTACGATTTCGGGAAGTATCAGGCGTATTTGGACGGGATTAAGCTGGGATCTGTGATAGACCTGTACAGTGAGGAGGTCTTAAGCCGCGAGTATCACTTGCTCGATTTCTGGCCGGATCCCGGCAAGTACACGTTACGCCTGAAGTGCGTTGGGAAACACCCGAGTTCCACAGGGTATTACCTCGGCATGGAATCGGTTCGTTTACGACAGCGCCGGCCGCGTGTGGCTGAATATGGCCACGATGCCGAAAAGCAATGGCGAAGCGAGCCTCTTCTCTACAGATAAGCCGTGGTTTCCTAAAGGTGATCCGGGACGCAAAGATTGTCGCCGCTTCTGGCCGTTCGGCCGCAATGTCTGCATTTGAATTTCGGTTCATCGACCAAAGCCTTATACCCTTGCTCATCACTGAGATGGAACCCTTGGGATATAATGTAGCACAGGTGGTCCGTATGCATCCCTGTTTGGCACTCTGTATTGTCGATCTGTGTCTCTACATTCGTCATGAGCGTACTTCCTTATGATACGACTTAATTGCCAGGTTTCATACGAGGCTTTTGTCGGTCGGGTTCAATGGTGCTGCGGAGGATATTTTTTCTTTTCGCGCCGGCCGCCAAGGTGATTGGAGATACAAAAAAGGCCAGGCGAGTGCTCCTCCGCATCACTCGCCTGGTCCTGTTCGATCTTTTATTTGTCTGATACCTTATCGGCAGGAAGGGCGGGGGAATTAACTTGAGTAAAAAATATTAACTACGCGGGTATGACGACTATGTTGAGAGTAGCCGATGTTCTTTTTATTCCGTTTATGCGGGCTGTTTATGGAGGAAGAATCGAAGGAATAGGTTTTGAGGGGTATTCTAAAGGTTAAAAAAGTTCCTTTTCCGGATTTAAAAGTCCGTAAAAGTATTCCCATGTCCAGGCTTTGGAGCCGTCGGGTCGTATCAGCCAGAAGCCGCGAACGGCTTCGTTATTTCGTATCGGGGGCTGATGTTCTTTATCCGATAGCTCGTTACAATAGAGTTGCCAGTACACGATATAAGGACATCCCCAGTCGAGGGCGGTCTTGACGGCGTTGGGGATTGTCTTTCGGATCTGCTCGGAAGAAAAGTTATTCTCCGGCATCCCAAACTCACCCACATAAACGTTTTTTTCACCGAAATCGTGGCTGTCCGGCAGATGGGCCGCGATGAAGTCCAGCGCTTCGCGAAAGACCTGCGGATTTTCGTGATGGGCGGTGACTGAATCCCAGGCCGAGTAAGAGACCAGATCTAATCGGGTATGAGGCAAAACTGCGTTGACCATGTTGAGTTTACCCGCCCTCATCGAATCGACGACACGGTTCACTTCTGCTGCGTGATATACCCGGACGCCGTTTGATCCGGCCTCTTGCCGGGCCTGGTTGACTCCCTTCTGCCTGGCATTGAGCCATTCGATCATAGCGCTAATCGCCTTCGGAGTCGGGTCCACCTTCCCCTTGTAGTTGCCGCGAATCAGCCAGTCGCCTTCCCAGTGTTGCAGTACGAACGTCTTTCCGGTTCCCTTGTAGGCGGTCAATAGGTGCCTGGCCAGATCGTAAAACTGCCGTTGTTCCTCGAGTTTCTGTTCTTCGGTCAGACCCTTCCTCCAGTAACCCGCATCCGCGCCCATTGAGAAGCACATCAAAATGTAGGTGGTCATGGGTTTGTCGAAGAGTTTTTTGAAATAGGGGGATTGTGCGATTTCGACGAGTGTGTTCATCTCGGGCCATTGCGAATTGAAGGGGTATGACCGTTGGGGCTTGTGAAACCAAACCTTGATGACCCGCGAACCGAGGGCCTGAACCTGATCGGCTCCTTCATTGAGAAAATCTTTATCGGTCAGATGATATTTTCCGCTAACGTGCGTTACCCCGATAACATCTGCTAAATTTTTTCGTTCGAATTGACTGGCTGCGACCCCGGGAATGTCTTCGGGCGATACCCAGGAGGCACATATTGCCACCGACAAGATAGCCAGGAAAGAATGACGCATTTTTAGCCCCGACCGAAGATCAAAGGATGGTTTTACTTAATGGAAAGACCTCCGATCCGGTTCGACCGGTTTTGAATATCTCTGCTACCTCAGCGACAATGTCGGGATATTTGTCGGCCACGTCGTTTGATTCACCGATGTCTTGTTCCAGGTTGTAAAGCTGGATTTCTCGGTCGGGTTTCAAACGCAGCCCTTTCCATTTGCCCATCCGGACGGCTTGCTGCCCGCGAAGCTCCCAGTATAGATATTTGTGTTTCTTCTGTTTTTGTGGCTGTCCGAGAAGAGTGGGCAGCATGGATAGTCCGTCGATTTTCGTCGGTGGATAGTCGCCGATAAGTTCGCAACAGGTGGGTAAGAAGTCCCAGAAAGCCGAGATGTGATCGCTCGTACTTCCGGCTTGGATCCGACCGGGCCAGCGTGCGATGTACGGTATGCGAATTCCGCCTTCATAGACGGAGCCTTTGAGACCGCGTAACGGCTTGGCGCTTTCGAAAAATGCCGAGTCCGATCCTCCGTTAAAAGTCGGGCCGTTGTCGCTGGTAAATATGACGAGGGTATTCTTATCGAGACCCAGTTCTTTCAGCAATGACATAATTCGCCCGGTGTCCCGGTCCATCCGTGTGACCATCGCCGCATAGCAGGCGCGCGGATTCGGATGAGGGAAATATCCTTTATCGCCCGTGTACGGTGGATCGGGCCATTTGCCTTTGTATTGCGCCAGTGAGTCTTCTGGAACCTGAAGCGCCACGTGCGGGATGGTGAAAGGGACGTAGCAAAAGAAAGGACGATTTTTATTGGCCTTGATGAACTTCAGGGCTTCGGCTGCGATCAGATCATGTGAGTAAGCCTCCTCTTTTCCGCCCTTGTTGGCCTTGATCCATTCGACCTTGCCGTCGCGCCACAGGTGATTAGGGTAGTACGTATGGGCCTGACGCTGGCAGATATAGCCGTAGAAGTGGTCGAAGCCCTGTTTGTTCGGATCGCCGGTCGTACCGACTTGTCCGAGGCCCCATTTCCCGAAGGCCCCGGTCGTGTAACCGGCCTTTTTGAGGATTTTTGCGACGGTGACGGTATCGGCCCTTATCGGGTATTGCCCGCCGATCGTCGAGCCGAGCACCCAGCCCTCTTTGCCGCCCATCTGCTTATTGCCGCGAACCTGAGCGTGGCCCGTGTGCAGTCCCGTCATCAATGTGCAGCGCGACGGTGCGCAGACCGGATTACCCGAGTAGTGCTGGGTGAATTTCATGCCTTCAGCGGCTAATTTGTCGATGTTGGGCGTCTTGATCTTTTCCTGGCCGTAGCAGCCGACTTCGGCATAGCCCAAATCATCCGCGAGGATATAGATAATATTGGGTTTGTTCTTGCCTTGGGCAGAGACGGCCTGAATGGCGTCTTCATAATTGGCTAAGCTCAAAGCCGCGGCTGCGAAACCAGTCGCTTTCAAAAAATCACGTCGTTTCATATTTCACCTCCATTTTGAGCGGGCGATGTGGACAGGCTGGAAAAAACGATATCAGCCACTTTCGTACGAACGGGCTTGGCGCTTCCGTCGTCTTTGGGATGGACTCGATTGGCGAGAATGATGAGAAAGGTCTCGTTCTCCGGATCGCAGACGATCGAAGTGCCGGTGTAGCCGGTGTGGACAAATGCCTTTTCCGAAGCGCAGGCGCCTTTTGCCGATGAATAACTTGCACTGACGCCGAAGCCGTACGCCCGGCCGTGTGTTTGGACGGTGGTCAGCAGACGGACGGCCTCAGGGCTGAGGATTCGTTTGCCTTTCCAGGTACCACCGTTTAGAAGCATCCGGCAATATATCGACAGATCGTGGGCGTTCGAGAACAATCCCGCGTTTCCGGATACACCCGCCATCAGTCGGGCTAAGGGATCGTGGACGGTGCCTCGAAGCGGCTTGCCGTCGATGAGTTCGGTTGCGGCGATATCCTTCTCCCGGGAATCAGGCGGATTAAACGTCGTGTGTTTCATACCGAGAGGGGCAAAGATGTTCTTCTTGCTGAACTCATCGAGACTCTTTCCGCTGACAACCTCGACAATCTTGCCCAGAGTGATATAGCTAAGGCAACTGTACCTGAATTCTTCGCCGGGCGTACTCAGCGCTTCCAATGCACAAATCTTGTCAATGACCTTCTCAGGGCAGGGACTTCCGAATTCCTCTTTTAGCTTATTTGCATTTGTGTACGGCGGCAAACCGGACGTATGAGCCAGCAGATGCTTAATTCGGGCCTCTTCTTTGCCCTTGCAGCCGAAAGCGGGTAGATACGTACGCACGACATCGTCCAGTCCGATAGCCTTGCGGTCCACGAGAATCAGGATCGATGTCGCGGTGGCAACCGGCTTGGTTACGGAGGCCATATCGAAGATCGTGTTTTTGTCCATCGGTTCTTCGCACGGATCGGTTATTTTGTGGCCGAAGGCCTTCCAGTACGCGATATCATCCCCTCGTCCGACGAGCACCACGGCGCCGGGAAAGTTACCTTTTTCCATTTCTTCATAGATGACGGGGCCGATCCGGGGAAAAAGGTACTCGGGTTTTTCTTCCTGGACGGGCCGGCATTGTATCGAAAGGCAAAGCAGTAATAACAGGAGCGTTGTTTGTAGTCGTTTCATTTCGATTCTTTTCATAAAGCCGAATGTCCAATCTTATCTCGAACGGCGCGTTTTGTCACTATATTTCTTGTTCGGGATTCAAAAGTCCATTACACTATAAATTCGGAAAATTGGTTCCATAATTTGATCTGGACGGGAAAAATGAAATCAACAAAGGCGATCATTATCTTGAGTTTTTTTGTGATGCTCTCCTGCAGTTACGGCTCGGTGAAGACCGGGTTGGACCGTGTGGGAGAATATAAGGAGGTGTTCGAGGGCCAACGCCTTGGCATCATCGCCAACCATACGGCATATGACCGAAGCGGCCGGTTTATCGTGGACGTATTCAGGGCAATGCCCGGTGTGGAAATTGTGGCTCTGTTCAGCCCGGAACACGGTTTCTGGGGCACTGCCCCGGACGCCGAGAAAATCGACAATAGACTCCACCCTGTCTATAACCTGCCGATTCACAGCCTTTATGGCAAGACACAAAAACCCACAAGCGACATGCTGCAAAATGTCGATGTTCTCGTTTTCGATATCCAGGATATCGGCGCCCGCTTTTACACCTATATCTATACGATGTCACTGGCGATGGAAGCGGCCGCTGAGAATGGAAAGACTTTTGTCGTGCTGGATCGCCCGAATCCCATCAACGGTACTTGTGTGGAGGGTAATCTTCTCGAACCGACGCAGGCCAGTTTCGTAGGGCTCTACCCGATTCCGGTCCGGCACGGCATGACAGCGGGCGAGCTGGCGACAATGTTCAATGGGCGGGGCTGGCTGACCGGCCATGTGAAGACCGAATTGGCCGTTGTCCCAATGGAAGGCTGGCGCCGACAGTTGTGGTATGACCAGACCGATCTGCGTTTTATCAAGACCTCGCCGAATATGCCCGATCTGGAGACCGCTGCCATCTATCCGGGATTGTGCCTGTTGGAAGGGACAAATGTCTCCGAAGGTAGGGGAACAGCGATGCCGTTCAGGCAGTTCGGCGCGCCCTGGATCGATTCAACACGCTTGGTGGAGCGGTTGAATGCGCTGAACCTGCCGGGTATGCGTTTTAGAACGACCTGTTTTAAGCCTATAAGCTCAAAGCATCGGGGAAAGGCGTGTAACGGTGTGCGGATTATCGTCACGGACAGAGATGCGCTTGAGGCCTATTACGCCGGGATTAGAATTGTCGATACCGTTTTCCGAATGTACCCGGATGACTTCCAGTGGCGAACCGGGCACTTCGACCGTCTGTGCGGTACGTCGGACGTTCGCAAGGCCATCGTAAACGGTTCGTCTTTGGATGATCTTCGTAACAAATGGCAGACGGAACTGACGTCTTTTAGGAACATCAGGAACAAATACCTGATCTACCGGGATTAACCGCTTCAGAGCCGCTGGATAGCCAGCGCGACCGGTGAGGGAACCTCTCGGCCTTTTTGTTGTGCGGCTTCCACCTCTTCCATCGCGATGTGAAGGGCGATACAGGCCTGTTCGTAACTGCAATCCGTCTGCTGAGCGATGAGACGGCAGCCGCGATCGATCAGTTTTTTATTGCTCGGCGACAGCCAGACCATCGCATTGCCGAAGACCCGGCCCATACAGACCATCGTCGCCGTGGAGAGCGTGTTCAGGATAAGCTTAACGGCCAGATGATGCCATAGCTGCAAAGGCGAATCGGGCGGATTGTAAGCGAATCGGAACGTTTCATCGATACCGGCGACGGGGACCTCAGAGCCGATGAGCAACGCCGCTTTCTTCTTATACGGCGTTTCAGATTCCTGAAGTACTGCATCAATCAAATGATCCGTTTTATCACCGACAGTGACGGCGATCAGTGCTGAATCCGGGGCATCCGTTCGGGAAGGATCAGGCTCGTTGCCGATCATAAATTTGTATATCTCGGCGTTATCCAGCTTGGGCGGCTTGGCTTTCAGATTCTTCGGCGCCTTCAGTTTTTCGTAAATCGCACGTTCCCAATCCAAACCGCGCGGCTCGCGTTGTAGAAGGTCGTACCAGGCCTGTTCCGTCGTGCGAAACGGATCCTTGACGAACGCCCAGGAGATGGGTGAGCGGTTATCATCACATTTTCGAAAAGGCGGTAACATAAACGTCGGTGAGCGCTCCGTTGTATCCGTCAGGACGTCCAACAAAAACGAATCGCCCAGGTAGGTCACAAGACCTTTTCGGCGATAAACGTTTTCTTCGAAATCCGTTGCACGAACCAGTACGTCAACGGCCTCAGGGGTTGAGAGTTGCTTGATAAGCTCGGACAATAGCCGAAAATAATCGCTGGTTTCCCGCTTCTCGAGCTGCAATTGTTCCACAAGCGCCGGCGAGAGCTTCTCGTAAAGAAAACGCACGAGCGCGATCTCAAGGGCACTGCCGACAATGAACAGTTCCGCCGTGGTGGCTTGCATTCGCGTCGAGCCGGTGATGGCCATCGGCCCGGTCGTCAGATCGAGCTTGGTCATTCGCGGCTCCTCAATCACTTCCCGCGATCGCTTGACATGTTGGCACAACAGTTTCGAAGGATTATTATAGACAAAAAAGACGTTCGCCCCGGCTTTTAATCCTTCCCAGGCGGTACCGATGACGAAAGGCGTCTCGCCGCCTTCCGTGATGGCGACGACAACGTCGCCGGTCTGGACGCCTCTTTCCCTCAACTGATATCGACCGAAGACGGGGAAATCCTCGTACCCTTCGACCGATTTGATCAGGGCGAAATCCCCCCCGGCCATGACGCTACAAACCCGGTCCTCTATATCGGGAAAATCCGCCGCCGTTTCCGGGTGTGTTTGTTGAAGTTGTCGCCAGAACCGTCGCCACATCGCTTCCAGCAGGATGCTCAGCCGGCCCGTCGACCCACATCCCGTAAAGAAGATTGTCTTGCCGGCACTCATCGCTTCGCCGAACGCATCGACAAGCCGGTTGAACGAATCCTGTCGGAGCGCCTTCTCCATCGCGGGCGGGATGTCGTCGTCCACCGATTGCAGCAGCCGGATTGCGGCGGGCAGATCCGTCTCCACCGTTTGCGAAAGCGTCCGGGTCTTCGGATGAGATGCCTCCGTGACCAGTTCACCCAACCGAAACGCCCGTTCGCGGCTCAAAAATTCTTCAGCTTTCTTTGTTGCATCCGACATTACAGTTCCTTGTCAATAAAACGTAGGGCTTGCCCCACCATGATCGAATCGGTGGGCCAAGGCCCACCCTACGAGTTTTAATGGTTATGTTTTTATCACTTTATATGGAAAATGTAAATGTACTTCTTGCCGGACGAGTCAGTTGCCGGCGGTGTGATTCTGTTGTATGATCTTGAACGGTTTCTTTGTGTTTGTTCATGTGGTGAGACAAATAGTGAATCAAAGAATTCAAGAAATGGCACGTCAGGGCACAGTAAGAGTAGCCGGTTTGATGTCGGGGACATCTGCCGACGGAGTGGATGCTGCGGTGGTTGATATCGACAGAGGAAAAGTTCGTTTGCTGGCGTTTGAAATGTTTCCGTATCCGGCTACGTTGCGGCGACAGATTCTAAAGCTGTGCCAACCTGAATCAGCCCGGTTGAATGAAATTTGTCACTACAATTTTGTCTTAGGAGAGGTATTTGCCGATGCAGTTGTGAAACTCTGTTCCAAAAAGGATATCTCGCTCAACTCCATCGATTTGATCGGCTCTCACGGCCAAACGATTTATCATAATCCGCGCGGTAAGCGGTATGGCCGGGTTACGATTCGTTCCACATTACAAATTGGCGAACCTTCCGTTATTGCCCAGCGGACGGGCATTACAACGATCGCGGATTTCAGGCCCCGCGACATGGCCGCCGGGGGCGAAGGCGCGCCGTTGGTTCCCTATGCGGATTATATTCTGTACGGTCACAAACGACTTAATCGCGCCGTGCAAAATATCGGGGGTATTGCCAATGTTACTTTCCTTCCGTCTGGATGTGAGCAAGATGACATTATTGCTTTCGATACAGGCCCGGGGAATATGGTCATCGACGGTATCGTTCGATTACTGAGTGAAGGTAAGCGACATTATGATCGCGGAGGAAAGATGGCGGCACGGGGCACGGTGGACAAAACACTTCTGAATGAGATGCTCCGGCACCCTTTTCTTCGTCGCCGTCCTCCAAAATCCACCGGCCGGGAAGAGTTCGGGATGTTCTTCGCGGAGCAAATCTTTCGACGCGGTATCAAAAAAGGTCTGGCGCATGCCGATATCGTGGCGACCGTGACGGTTTTTACTGCGCGTACGATCGCTCAGGCGTATCGAAAGTTTCTACCGGTGATCCCGGACGAGATGATTCTCTGCGGAGGGGGGGCGCACAACCGCACGCTGGTCGAGATGTTGCATAGTGAGCTGCCGGAGGTTAAGATGCTCTCGACCGATGATTTCGGCATGAGTGTTGATGCCAAAGAGGCGGTCTCGTTTGCTATCTTGGCCTGGGCAACAATAAAAGGACTGACAAACAACATTCCCGGAGCCACCGGCGCCGAGCAGCCGGTCGTTCTGGGAAAGATCGTACCGGCATGACCAAAAAACACAGAATCCTACCGACCACCGAGAAGCGCAACCGCGCCAGTGAGAATATCGATCAGCTTTCGACGCAGCAAATTGTCGATTTGATCAACGCCGAAGATACGATTGTTCCTAAAGCTGTGGCCCGGCAGCGAAACCAAATGGCCGCCGCGATAGATGTGATCGTCGAACGATTTCGTCGGGGAGGGCGGCTTTTTTACGTCGGAGCCGGAACTAGCGGCCGGCTCGGTGTTTTGGATGCCTCCGAGTGTCCCCCGACGTTTGGGGTGTCCCCTTCGCTCGTGCAGGGTATCATTGCCGGTGGCCGGCGCGCCCTGGTTCGCTCGGCGGAAGGCGCGGAAGACTTTCCCGAGGACGGGGCCGAAGCCATAAAGAAAAAGCGCGTCCGGGCAGAAGACGTCGTCGTTGGCTTGGCGGCGTGTGGCATGACGCCCTATGTGCATGGCGCTTTGAAATACGCCTGGCGAATCGGGGCGGCGACGATCTTCGTTACCTGCGCGCCCGAAGCCGTTCGGCATATTCCCGCCGAGATTATCATCAATCCCGTCGTCGGGCCCGAGGTGGTCACCGGTTCGACCCGCATGAAAGCCGGGACCGCGACGAAGCTTGTCCTCAATACCCTCACGACCGGAGCGATGATCCGGTTAGGCAAAGTTTACGGGAATCTGATGGTCGATCTGAAAGCCACGAATGAAAAACTTCGGGACCGCTCCGTGCGGATTGTTATGGAAATAACCGGTCTGAGCCGCCCACGCTCCGCGAGACTACTCGCCCGTGCACAGGGCAAGGTCAAAGCGGCGCTGGTCATGCACTTTCGCCGGGTTGATCTGATTCGCGCGCTGGCGATTCTCAAAGAGAACGGCGAGTTCCTGCGTCCCGCCATTTCCCAGCCTGAGGAGCCGGCATGATGGGCAAACGCCGATGGCTTTTCGTTCTGGTGATCCTACCGGCGCTTGCGGCGCCGTGCGCCGCGCAAGGTGTGGACGAGGCGCTTGACGAGATCGCCGGCAACTTCATTGTCTGGGACTGGCTGGTCATCGTTGTCTATCTGATCTTTACGACTGTTCTCGGTGGGCTGCTGGCGGGCAAGCAGGCCTCGATGAAGGACTTTTTCCTGGGCGGTCGGCGACTGCCCTGGCCGGCTGTCTGCGGCTCGATCATCGCCACCGAACTATCCGCCGCGACCTTCCTCATCGCCCCGGCTATCGTCTTTTCCCAGGGAGGGGACATGACGTACATCCAACTCGCCGTCGGGACCATCGCCGCCCGCTTCGTCATCGGCTACTTCTTCGTTCCCGTTTACTACCGGCGCGAGATCTATTCGCCCTATGAATACATGGGCCACCGGCTCGGCCCGCGCGTCCGGGGGATTACCACCGGCCTGTTCATGATCGGCGGCATCCTCGCCCAGGGCGCCCGCGTTTACATCGCGGCCAAGGCACTCCAGGTTGTCACGGGTACGGATGTGGCCACCTCGATCATCATCATCGGCGCCGTCTCGATCGGCTGGACCATCATGGGCGGCATCACCACGGTGATCTGGACGGATGCGATTCAGTGCCTCCTGTTTACGCTGGGCGCCATCGCGGCGCTGGTGTTCGCGGCGATCACGATTGACGGCGGCCTGGCAACCATCGTCTCGGAAGCCCACGCCGCCGGCAAGCTCCGCGTCATCAATCTCAGCATCAGTCCAAAGGAAGCGTACACGCTCTGGTGCGGCTTGATCGGCTTCGGCGTTCTGACCCTGGCCTCGCACGGCACGGACCAACTCAACGTCCAGCGCATTTTCACGTGCCGCAGCGCGGCCGATGCGCGCAAAGCGATCATCTTTTCGGGCCTCTCGCAGGTGCTGACGTATCTGCTGCTGTTCGTCGGCGCGGCTGTGTACGTTTACTACCGGCACTTCCCGCTGAGCGGGGCCGAGCAGGTGGTCGTCGATGACGACTCGATGAAGATCTTCGCTATCTATATCGTCAATGTCATGCCGCCGGCCCTTTCGGGGTTGTTGATGGCGGCGATATTCGCCGCCGCGATCTCGACGCTCGACTCGCTCCTGGCGGCCCTGTCTCAGTCAACCATCTCGCTTCTCTACAAGCCGTACCTCAAGCCCGAGGCCTCCGACCGGCATTACGTCCGGGCCTCGCGGGTTATCGTGGTGATCTGGGGCGTCCTGCTGACGGCGTTTGCGATTTCCTGCGATACGATCGCCCAGTCGTACGCCGACCTGATCCAGTTCGCGCTGGCCATGGCGGCCTATACGTACGGCGCGTTGCTGGGCGTCTTTCTGCTGGCCTTCCTGCCCACCCAGCGCGACGACCTGGGCCTGATGTGGGGCGTACCGCTGTCGATTCTCATCGTCTTTGCCCTGAACTGGCACCAGACGATCCCGAAATGGATCGTTGTGATCGCCTGCCTGATCCTGCTCGTCCAGGCCGTCCGCCATCTCCGCGCCCACCCGGTGAGGATCGTTTACGTTACCCTGGCAACAGCGCTGGTCCTGGTCATCTCCCTGGTTGTAGTCGGTCGAACGCCGGAGGGCGAGCCTATCCACTTCACGCTCGCCTGGCCCTGGCATTTCCCCATCGGCACCGCGATGACGCTGGTTCTGGGCTATCTCGTCGGCAATAAGCGATCGTAGAAATCCCAGCTGATCGTTATCGGAACCAGAGTATCGTTTGTTATTTCCGTTACCGTGCGCTGGATTGTGGCCTTTATTAAGTAGAGAACAAGAATATTAATACAAGGCCACAATGGCAGGAGACATTGAAATGAAGGCGCTACGACACATCCGAAAATGGCTGCACCAGTGGTGGTGTTCGCAGGTGAATTTACCGGCAGAGATTGATTCTCATCGGTGGGAAAACAAGATCGAGATTCTGGGAAGCCTTTCACGAAGTCATGAGTGAAAAACTCAATCAACCTTTTGGGGACCGGCTAAGGCCGGGTCAGGGAGAACAAACCATGAGAAGAGCATTACTGATCGGTGCGTTGATCTTATCCATCTTCAGCTTGGTTGGATGTATTGTGATTTGTTGTGAAGAGCATAGAACGGCGGAGAATCAGGATGCCGTTTGCGCGCCGGAGGAATAGAAGACAATCGCCTCTAATCAACGATAGGGAGGAAGATGAACATTGTATTTATCGGGCGGATTCGATATCCTATGTATGACCGAGCGTTAATTGAAGTATCTCAGTCAATAGGAATCTGTTCATGGCGAAAAAATGGACCGCCCAGGAAATTTTGGACGTAGCCCGCTCGTTTCAGCCGGCCTGTGTGTTAACCGCCGGTGCAGTTCTGGATGTTTTCACCCCTTTGCACGAACAATCCAAAACAGCTCAGGCGCTGGCTTGTGAGCTCGGCGCCGATTCGAGGGCGATGACGATTTTGCTCGATGCCCTGGCCGCGATGGAGCTTCTGGACAAGCAGGGCAATCTTTACAGCGTTCCGTCGGATGTAGGGAGGCTCCTGAGCGAAAAATCACCCGCCAACATCCTGCCGATGGTTCGGCATCTGAGCAACTGTTTACGTCACTGGTCCTTGTTGTCGCAAGTGGTTCAAAAGGGAGGTCCCGCTGAAACGGGTCCGAGCATTCGCGGAGTCGCCGCCGACCGGGCCGATTTCATCGGCGCTATGCAAAATGTCTCCGAACCGGTTGCCGCTGAAGTGGTTGACAGGTTGCAGCCTTTGAAATTCCGGCGCGTACTTGATGTCGGCGCGGGGCCGGGCACCTGGACGATTGCGCTTCTTCAAGCCGTACCCGAAGCCCGGGCGACGTTGTTCGACCTGCCGCTGGTTATACCGATGGCGAGGCGTCGAATCGCCGAAGCCGGGCTAAAGGGCAGGGTGGAGTTTGTAGGAGGGGATTATTATAATGATGATTTGCCGGATGGGGTGGATCTCGTGTGGCTTGGCGCCGTATGTCACCAGAATTCCAGGGCGCAGAATCGCGCGCTTTTTTCCAGAGCGTACCAATCCCTCGATGAAGGCGGTGCGGTCATCATACGTGATATCATTATGGACGCATCGCGCACACGTCCGAAAGCCGGGGCGTTATTTGCCGTCAATATGCTGGTGAACACGGAAGGCGGCCGAACGTACACATTTGATGAGTATCGACAAGATCTTTGTGAGGCTCGTTTTGATGAAGTGGTTTTAGTGCATCAGGATGAGTCGATGAGTTGCTTAATCCGCGCAGAAAAAAATGTAAATATCAAAATAGCAGAATCCGCCGAAGGCGGATGACTTCCTTAATTTTGCATTTTACATTTTGATTTTTAATTTGAAAAGTAGGAGGCTAAGAGAAGTTGGACGGAAGGTATGATATCGAAGATCCCCAGGTGGACATCCTGAGCCATTCGGCCAGAGGAAACACAATCCATATCCTCACGTTGGATCCCGTTCTGGCGACGGATGTTTACGAAAGGATTCACCACGATCCGCGGATGAAGCACGTTCAATTGATTAGACCCCGGCAGACGAAGATAAGAGAGACCGTCGAGGAGATCGAAGGCATGGCTAAAGACACCGTGTATTCACGGTTGTTAATCGTGGACGTGCGCCGAGAGACGTTACCCAAACTTCGCAGGGCGTATAACACGATCGTTGGCTATAATCGCAGAGACTTAAATCTGATGTGCTATATCCTCCTCATCGGTGACGGCCCGTTCAACTTGTTCTGGGAAGACAAAACGCTGGATGTCTTTGTGACTTATCTGGCTTCGCATCGCGTCGATTTTCATCCCGCTGCGTTTTTCTTCGATCCATTCCTGCATTACGAACGCGGCGAGATCGAGCGCGGGGCGCTCGATGATGAGTTCGTGGTTCCGGACAAAATTCCACAACGACTGGTTCCTTATTTCAAGAAGGACGAGAGTATGAAGGTGGACAAAATTCGGCACTATTTTCGAGCGATTGACAAGGACGAGGCGCTCCGCAAAAAAAGACGCCGAAGGCTGAGAGGTCTTTACAAAAAGAGAATGGCGCAGCAATTTCCGGCCGATAAAGATCAATTACGGGCCTGGCTTAGTAAGAAGGGCATCCGTTTAGCCAGTGAAAGAATGCACCTCTACCCCTTTTATTTCGAAGACTGGGTTTTTGACCTGATGCACAAAGCACAGGCGCGTAAATGACGGATTGACTGCTTCCAGCGCAGCGCAATGGCGCAATGGAAAATAAAAAATCAAAATGCAAAGTGCAAAATTAATGAAGTCATCGACGCGAAGCGTCGATTCCGCAATTTTTATTTTTAATCTTTGATTTTTACATTTATTTCTCACGCGACCTTACGAACGTATCCATCAATACAGACGCGACTTTGCTTTACCTGTGCGCCGGATATTCACGAAAAAATATCTCAATGCATCGATCGGATGGTCGTAGACGCCGTCTTTGTAGGGCGTCTCCGTCGGTACCGTCGGGTCCTCCGGATAATGATAGCACTGAAGCGCTTCGATCAGCCGCACGCATTTCGGCGAGATGAGCAGGTCAGCTTTGCCCTGGCCCGACCTCAGCGCCTGTCGGATCTGTTCGACGCCGTCCAGGATTCGCGTCGCCCGGCCTCTGGCGTGGACGCCGCAGGCGCGCAGCTCGCGTATCTCGCTCGTGCCGGTGATCGGGTTCCTCTGGCCGCCGGACGGATCACAGAACGTCCCGGCTACACGTTCTTCCGGGACGCCGGTCCGCTCTTTGATCGCCATCGCGTTTTCAGCCACCGTGCAGCGCGATCGTACATATTCGTCAATGACATAAACAGCGCCGGCAGGACCGGTTTGTATCCAGAGACAAACGAAGGGATGAACATATCCGAAATCAATACTGCGGTAAACAGGCCAATCAGGATTGTAGGCAATATCTTTGACATGAACATCCTCCTTAAATTCGGCAAAGACAATATTCTCAAGCGACGGCCTCAAACAGAGCATTTCCGATTCCCAGCCAGACCGGCTCGACCGCCGCATCTGAGCGATCACGTCGTCGATACGCAGATGGCCGGAGCCGCGTCTGGCCTTACCCCGGCAATCCGTCCACAACGGGCATTGCGAGCACGAACGGCCCCTGCATTTTTCTATCACTTCCCAAACACACCACTTGAATACGGGCGTTCCATGCGCTTTATGTTCTTTTGATCCGGCGACGACTTTCTGCATGAGTCCGTAAGGGCGGTGCATCGTGCTGAGCAATTCCATCGATGCACGAATGGAATCCGTGCTGTGCGTCGTAAAGTGAGCGGCGGCGAACACATCCTCGTCGAATAATTCGAGCTCGTCGCAACGGAGTTTCTGGACGTGTTGGCCGCGTACGCTCGTTGGCGATTGCGTAAGCACTTCGACGCGCGATCCGTTTTTGAACGAACAACGCGATTTCAGGAGCGGGCCCTCGATGAACCGGTCGAAGCCCCGATTGACAAAGTAAGCGAGGTATTCGTACATTCGGCGGGCCTGCTCGCCTGAGCCGCCGAGAATCCGGGTCTCGCAGCCGGGCTTGAATAACGAATCCAGAAGCGTGACGATCGCCGCGATCAACGTCTTGCCTCCGCCGCGATTGGCCCAGACAATGCAATCGCCGTTAGAATAAAGCGCCGCCGGGTTACGGCGACCTCGACGGCGCTTCTCAGGAGGGGCGGTTGTTTCGTTGAAGGAATGCCAGAGATAGTCGAAAGGGGCTTGATGATCGTCGCAAAGCGAACGCATGGGGATCGAGACGCCAAGGAACGTTTTGATGTATTCGTGCAGTTTTCGTTTTGACGAGGGAGCGATACCTTGCGGATCGGTCGTTTTGTTGCTCTGTCCGGCTTGGATAACCATAGCTTTATATCAAAAATCAAAGATTAAAAATAAAAATTGTGGAATCCGCCAAAGGAAAATCAAAGATCAAAAATTAAAAATCAAACTTGTGGAATCCGCCGAAGGCGGATGACTTCCTCAATTTTACATTTTACACTTTGATTTTTACATTTCCTTCATGGTTTCCTCAATTTTACATTTTACACTTTGATTTTTGAATTTCCTTTCATGCTTGTTTTACACACCACCATTTGCAGATGAGGGAAAAAAGCTCGATATCGGTTGTGCAATGATAGAATGTCGTGAGGGCGTCGTAGCTTGCTTTCGGCAGGGTTTGAAAACGAATATACATCGCCGATTCCGTCTTCGGCGTATCATGGAACCATTGTAGCCCTTTATAGGCGAGCCGACGCCTCGCAGGCACGGGCGCGACGCTCGATTGTCTTTTGAGGGTTTCTGTTGTCATGTTGACCTCCTTAAAATGCGCCGGTCTCTCGTCCTCACGACGCGATAGTTTGACCCGTTGACGTGCAGACACAAGATATTCTGCTTTGGAACGCATCTAACGCCCTTGTCGCGCTCCCAGACGAAAATCAGATCACGATGGTCGCCTTTCCAATTTTCCGGCTGTGCCGGATTCTCCGCGCCCATGACCCGACAGTCCATCGCGCGAATCCGACCGTCCGATTTCTTCGAGAAGACGATCCTCATCCAGGCGCCCATCGATGAAAATATCAATGGTTCGAGCTCCGGAATC
>Ga0272442_10000249_pt1 | contig 90821 bp, 72 predicted proteins | sample SSMForm2O_FD_200262 | JGI IMG/M metagenome (GOLD analysis project Ga0272442, IMG submission 200262) | Marine sediment archaeal communities from Little Sippewissett salt marsh, Falmouth, MA, United States - SSM-Form-2O | ecosystem: Environmental > Aquatic > Marine > Wetlands > Sediment ...
GACGCGCGCCCGGCGCGAAATCAGGCAACCGTCCGGAATCCTGGACTCGACCGTCCGGAATCCTGGACTCTGCTGCCCGATACCTGGGTGAGGTCTGCGAGGACTACTCGGGTGGCACCTGGGAAGGGAAGGGGAAGGGGGAAGGGGAAGGAAGGGAAGGGAAGGAAGGGAATGGGCGCTCAGAACCAGCGCAATCCGCGCACAAGCCGCGACTGATCCAGCACGATATCGGGTCCAAGCCGCAGCCGTGGTGCTCGATTCTCGGCCACCAGCCGCCTGATCTCGGTGGTCAGCACGCGCAGCCGGTCGTACGCCGCCGCGTCGAGAAACCGCTGCCGCGCGCGCACGGAGCGGTGCCAGCCGCTCGGTATGGGTAACGACTCGCCCCGCCGCAGCTCCCCAACCCCGGCCAGATCGCCGCGCTCCACGGTCAGCAGCCTGCGGCGTTGCCGGCGATCCGGCGCCTTCCAGCATAGCGAGCACTCGCTGCTCAGAACCAGCCAGCGGGCTCGCCGTACCAGGTGGGCGCCGTGCACGGCCTGCCACTCAATGGCCGCGGCGACCCGCTCCGGCGTCCACTCCCATTCCTCGTCCTCCTCCTCTTCCGCGGCACCAGCGTCCAGATCGTCCTGCTCGGGCTCGGCCGTGGCCTCCAGCCTCGCGGCCCACAGCGCGGTGCCGAGCGTGAGGAGCGGCTCTGAGCCGTGAGCCTCCCGGAACAGGGCCAGGCCCTCGCGGAAGCAGGTTACATCCGGCAGGTACTCCGGCGGTCGGGCCAGCACCTGCTCCACGGTGCGCGCCCCGATGCGCGACGCCCGGTCGCGCTCGAGCAGCCGCTGGAGCCGCCCCAGACCGCGCAGCAGCGGCTCGCCTGGAATGGGTCCGATGCGATGGCGAGAACCAGGACGGTCGCTCGACGAGCAGAGATCCGGCGAGAAGAACTGCACCTGCCGATCGCGCTGGCGCAGGGCCACGTTGTACGGCGGATCGAAGCGCTTGATCCGGTCCGCCTCCAGCATTGCCGCCTCGAGCGCCGAGCCAGTCTCGAACACTTCCACGTCGCGCACCTGGGTCAGCAGCTCGAGGGTGCGCTCCGCAACGCGGCGCCGCTTCTGGAAATAGCTGTTGACCCGGCGCTTGAGCGATTTGGCCTTGCCCACGTACAGCACCCGGCCGCGGCTGCCCTTGAACATGTACACGCCAGAGCCCTCCGGCAGGTTCAGACGAACCTCGCGAGGCATCAGGAACCTGTGCCCGGCCTTGCGGGCCGGCGCAGGCCCGACGAGCCAGTCGTGGAGCTGGTGCAGCTCGCGCACGCCCTGCCCTGCCAGTTCCCGGATCAGCGCACGCCACACGACGACCGTGGCCTCCACATGCGCGGTCGCTCGCTTCAGCTCCGGCGTGTGCTGGCCGAAGTACCCGGCCAGGGCGTGCAGTCCCCGGCGCGGCAGTTCGGGATACAGCCTGCGAGCGATCTGCAAGGTACAGATCGGCTCCAGCGGAAACGCAACGCCGCCCCCGTGCTCGGTGTTGATGGCGCGAAGAAAACGCAGCTCAAAGGCGGCGGAGTGGATCACGGCCAGCTCCGGGCCCTGCCCCGGCGCCCCGGCACGCAGCTCGCGCCAGGCCAGTTCCGCTGGCACGGCGTGGTCCAGGTCAGCCTCGGCGATCCCGGTGATGGCCGTGATCCGGCGCGGGATCGTCTCGCCCTCGGGCAGTGCCACCAGGCGCGAGTGGATCCTCGCAGGTTTGCCCGCCGAGGCCCGCGTGCGGCACCACGCGATCTCGAGCAGGCTCCCGCGCTCGGGCGTCGCGCCCGTGGTCTGGCAGTCCAGCACCAGCACCTTGATCCTGCTCAACGAGGTCACGGCCGCGGTCATGGGCAACGATACTAGCATTGCCGGCCGACAGCATGCCAAGGGCTCGACGCACACCGCACCGTCGAGGTAAGGTCGTCGGCAAGAGGTGACCATGAGATGCAAGAGCATGCGCTGGTGCCGGCCCACATGGTGCCTGGCCCTGGCAGCGAGCATCGGGTGCGGCGGTCCAGGGCCGCTCCCGGCCCCGGTGCCGGGCGATGCGGGTCAGCGGCTGGCCGAGCACGCGAGGCGCTTCGAGCAGCGGGTGGAGCAGGTGACCGAGGGGGTGTACTCGGCGATCGGGTTCGCGCTGGCCAACTCGATCCTGGTGGTGGCGCCCGAGGGCAAGATCGTGATCGACACCACGGAGAGCCTCAAGTCAGCTCGAGAGATCAAGTCCAAGTTCACTGATATATCTAGCAAACCAGTAAAGGCGATTCTGTACACCCACGCCCACCCGGACCATGTGATGGGCGCGGCCGAGTTCCACGAGCCGCAGACCCGGGTGATCGCCCATGCACTGTTCGAGCCCTTTCTCGAGCAGCAGTTCTCGGCACTGCAGCCAGCCCTGTACCGGCGCGGAATGCGGCAGTTCGGCACCTTCCTCAGCCGGGAGGACGCGATCAGCGCCGGCATCGGCCCCTTCCTCGAATGGTCAACAGGGGAGCCGCCCCGCTTCGTCCGACCCACCGAGACCTTCGAAGCCGAGAAGACGCTGGAACTCGCCGGCGAGCAGCTGGTGCTGATGCACATGCCCGGCGAGACTGACGACCAGATCGCGATCTGGCTGCCCGGGCGGCGGGTCCTGCTCTGCGGGGACAACTACTACCCGGCCTTCCCGAACCTGTACACCATCCGCGGGACATCTCCGCGCCCGATCGCGGCGTGGATCGAGAGCCTCGATCGCATGCGCCGCCTGCGGCCCGAGTTCCTGGTGCCGAGCCACGGCGAGCCGGTCCGCGGCGCGGAGCGGATCCAGGAGGTGCTCACCGCGTACCGCGACGGCATCCAGTTCGTGCACGACTCGGTGCTGCGCGGCGTGAACGCGGGCAAGACCCCGGACGAGCTGGTCGCCGAGATCCGCCTGCCCCCGCACCTGGCGAGCCGCACCGAGCTCACCGAGTATTACGGCAAGATCTCCTGGAGTGTGCGCGCGATCTACGACGGGTACCTCGGCTGGTTCGACGGCAACGCCACCAACCTTGACCCCCTGTCCGTCCCGGAGCGAGCCCGGCGCCTGGTCGAGCTGTCAGGGGGATTCGACGCGGTCAGCCGGACTGCGGACAAGGCCCTGGATGAGCAGGAGTACCAATGGGCTGCAGAGCTGTGCGATCTGCTACTCGCCCTGCGGCCCGACGCCGCGGGTCCGCGACAGACCAAGGCCAGGGCGCTGATGGGCCTGTCGCAGCAGACGCACAACGCCAACGCCCGGCATTACTACCAGACCCAGGCCCGGGAGCTGATGGGCCAGATCGAGCTGCCCGCGCGGCTGAGGGTGGACGCGGTGCTGGCCGAGAGCATCCCGCTCGACCGGATCTTCGCGGCCATGCCGTCGCACCTGGATCCGGAGCTGGCCGCCGATCTCGAGCTGAGCGCGCTGTTTCACATCAAGGACACCGGAAAGCGCTACAACGTGCTGGTCCGCCGCGGAGTGGCCGAGGTGTTCGAGGGCGAGCCACCCGGGAAGCCGGACCTGCTCTTCCACGTGGACGAGCGGAGCTACAAGCACATCGCGCTTGGCATCGACAGCTCGTTCTGGGCCCTGGTCGAGGGAAGGATGCTGGTCGATGGCAGCCCGCTCGATCTGCTGCGCTTCGGCCGGCTGTTCAAGGAGGGTGCCTGAAGTCGCATCGGCAGAACCTGGCGGAACTACTCGGGGACTACTCGGCTGGCACCTGGGTAGAAGCACCTGGGTAGAACTACTCGGGGACTACTCGGCTGGCACCTGGGTAGGGTAGGCACCTGGGTAGGGTAGGTAGGTAGGTAGGGTAGCTGATGAGCTACTGGCAGTTCACCAGCGAGCGGATATGGGGCACCAGGCCGGGCGGCAGGTGCACGGCCGATGAGACCGAAAAGCGCTCCGGGAACAGCACGCGGGTCTTGTACTGCACGTCCACGTAGTAGATCGAGGCCTCGTCGGTCACCGACGCGGCCACGATCTCGGTGTCGATACCGCCGGTGGTGCCCAGCTCCACACTGCCGAAGAGGTAGGCCGCGTCATTGCTCCACCAGAACTTGACGCGCTCCACATCGAGTTCTGACCCGCCGCCGTCCACGCTGGTGGTGACGCCGGTGACAGCACCCGCCGGTGTGATCTGCACCTGCGGCGGCTCCGGGATGTAGGCATAATCCGCGTCGGTGCCGAAGTAGTGGTGGAACCAGGCGCGCTGGGCCCCGGTGGCCCTCAGATCGGCGCGCTGTTCAATGGTCTCGGGAGACTCGATGCCCATCAGCGAGTAGCAGCCGTGATCGAAGTTCCCGGCGATGGCGTGGCGCTTGTCTGTGGGTACGGCATCGAAGGTCGCGCTATGCGCGGTGAGCGGGAAGAACTCGTCGCTGGACCCGTTGACCATGAAGACCGCGGCGCTAGCGCCCCCGACCATCTCGGCCGGAGTGATCAGGCTGTCGATCAACCGCTGCCACTGCTCGCTGCTCACATCGAGCCCGGCCATGGTCAGCAGGTCGTTCTGCCAGGCTGCCGGCGACTGCGTGGCCACGTCCCAGGCGCCGGTGCCCGAGAGCGGCACCGCGGCCTTGATCCGGTTGTCGCGCCCCGCCGAGATCAACGTGACCACCGAGCCGGCCGAAAAGCCGGTCATGCCCAGCTTGTCCGGGAGCACCCCCGGATGATGCTCCAGGCAGGTCAGGCCGCGCATGCCGGCCACTGCATGCGACCAGAACCAGGTCCCGCGCAGGTCCGGGATGGTGTCGAACATGCGATACCCGCTGTCGTGATCCGAGTTGTGGCCCTCCGACACCGTGCACTCCGCGTCGGCCGCGCCGCCGCCCGGACCGGTGTACGCCAGCGTGAACATCTGCAGCAGGTGAGCCGAACCGGTCGCGTGGCTCTCCTTGGCGCAGCCGCCCAGCCCGTGGGCCTGGACCACGCCGGGCAGCGGCATCGACGCGCTGGCCGGGCTCGCCGCGAAGCCGGAGATCCGGATCGGCACCAGCTCGCCGTCGATCGATTCCCACGAGGTGTAGCTCACATCCCAGACATCGAGCAGGGTCGTGTCCTTGATCGCGGTCCGGTGATTGCTGAACTGGCAATCCGCGGTCAGCGGATCTCCAATCGCGTCCATATCGAACAGCAGCGGCTGGACCCACTCCTCTGCCTCGAAGCCTCCGCCTTCTGCCTCCGTCTCCGGCGTGACAGCCTCATCTCCAGCGTTGACGTCGCCGTCGTCGTCGCCGTAGCCGTCGCCGTAGTCGTAGCCCTCGCCGATGCCGTCCCCCGGCTCCCCGAGGTCAGGCTCTGCGTCCCCTGCCCCATTTGCTTCCCCATCTGCGTCCGCGTCCCCATCCGCGTCCGTATCACCATCCACATCCGTGTCTGCATCCGTGTCCCCATCCGCGTCCGTATCACCATCCACATCCGTGTCTGCATCCGTGTCCGCGTCAGCCCCCCCGTCCCTCCGCGAATCGTCATCACAACCTGCGAGCGCGACCAACGTCGCGAACGTCACCACCACCGCTATCCGCCGGATCTTCATCAGCCTTATTTTCAGTGACCCCGTCCCAGATTGCAACCCGGGCACTTGCTCGCCTATAGTCAGTGTGGCCCGGACATCCCATGGAGGTGACGCGGTGATGAAATGCCTGTGCGCGGCCATGCTTCCACTCGTGCTGACCCTGTGCGGATGCCTTTCACCCAAGCTGGGCAAGGTCTGGGTCCATCCCGGGATCCAGGAGTACCAGGTCGCCAAGATCCAGGTATTCCCTTTCGAGGATCGTGTGCGCTCCAAGAAGCCGCTGCTCAGCGAGGACTCGGAGATGGTCACTTGCAGCATCGAGTCGGCCCTGGACCGCGCGGGCATCACCGTGCTGCCGCGGGAGAAGCTCGACACCCTGGTGGCGGAGAAGAATCTGGTGATGACCGAGGTCAGCGAGGAGCAGGGTCTGGAGCTGGCCAAGGAGCTCGGCGCCGACACGGTGGTCTATGGCCTGCTCACCGTGTTCGAGATCGGCGACTGCAAGGACGCAGAGAGCGCGGTGGGATTCGTGCTCAAGGGCGTCAAGGCCGACGGCTGGACCGACCTGTTCCGCGGCGGCATAGAGCGCCGCTCGGCAGAGCCCGACCGCTGCGCGGCCGAGATCCTGGCCGCGCAGGGCGCAAACGACCTGGTCGCCAAGCTCGTGGCAGGGGGTATCGGACCGACGAACGAGCTATAGCCCCAGGTCGCGCCTTCCAGTGCCGGCCAGCTCGCTCACCTGGTAGACCTGCACCGGCTTGCGCTTGCCCTTGACCTCCACCTGCTCCACCTGACGAGCCACCACCTGCTCGGCGACCTGCTCGAAGGTCTCGGCCGAGATCAGCAGCCGGGTGTGGAACTTCTTGGTCAAGCCCTCGATCCGCGAAGCCGTGTTTACGGTATCGCCGATCACCGTGTACTCCATCTTCCGGGCCGAGCCGATGTTGCCCACGACCACGATGCCGCTGTGGATACCGATGCCGATATCGATCGGCCCCTCCCCGCTCTGCTCCAGTTCCTCGTTCAGCTCGACCAGGCGGTCCTCCATGGCGAACGCTGCGTACACCGCGCGCAGCGCATGATCTTCCTGTGGAACGGGCACGCCGAAGGTGGCCACGATCGCATCTCCCACGAACTTGTCGACGGTCCCGCCGTGCTCGACGATCACATCGACCATCGCGTCGAGATAGCGGTTGAGGAAGCTGACCACTTCCTCGGGCGGCTTGCTCTCGGACATCGCCGCGAAGTCACGGATGTCGCTGAACACGATCGTGGCCTCGCGCCGCTCACCGCCCAGACGCACGCGGCCCCGCAGGATGTCCTCGAGGACCGCATCGCTGACGTAGCGCCCAAAGGTCTCCTTGGCAAACTCGGCGCGCTGCAGCCCCTCGACCATCCGGTTGAAGCCCTCGGTCACGAGTCCCATCTGGTCGGCCGATACCACGCCCGCGCGGACGCCGAGATCACCCTCGCGCACGCGCTCCATTGCCACGTACAGCATCTTCAGCGGCCGGTGGATCGAGAGCGCGATCATCGACACCTGGGCCACGCCGATCATCAGCGATACCGCGCCGAGGAAGGCCGCCGCCGCCGCGTCGGCGGTCCCGGCGATGATCATCACGCCGAAGCAGAAGATCGGGAACACCGCGGTGGTGACGAACAGCAACCCGATCTTGGCGCCGATTGCCGTGGGACGGGCGCCGTGCACGCGACTGACCCGCCCGTCGGCCAGGAACTTGGGCATGAAGTGCCGGCGCACGATTCCCTCGGTGACATACAGGATGAAGGTCGCGTGGACCACGCCGATACCCGTCGTGCCCACGAAGGCGATCACCAGGGACATTGCGTCCGGAGCGGACTCGATGAACCGGGCGAATACGGGTATCGTGAGCAGCGGGACGAACCAGTGCAGGAAGGCCAGCACGCCGAGGACCTGGGGCAGGTTGATCGCACGGCGGCGGGCCCGAACCAGGGACAGCATGCTGGGCTGCTCGCCGGCCTTGAGCCTGTCCAGGACCCTGGCGATCGGCCGGACAACGACGAAGAAGGTCGGGACACCCACGCAGAAGGCGAGCACCGTGGCCCCGCAGGACCAGTAGAGCATGAAGGACCAGCCTGCGGGGCCAATCCGGGGAGCAAGGCCGAACCAGATCAGACCGAGCGCGTACGCCACCCCGAGCAGCGCCGAGCCGTACACCCAGGCTAGGATCCTCCACATCGCGCCCATCAACGCCTCCGGACGGACGGGAGAATACCGTACTTGCACCAGAAAGTTGAGTTTCTTGGGGAAAAAGTTATTATCGAAGTCCATGGGAATCCCGGAGGGGTGATGCGGATCGTGGTGCTGGGTGTCGCGCTGTGTGGCCTCGCGCTCGCCGGTTGCACCGCCGATGACGAGGGCTTCATCTGCGATCCCGGGGAGACCGTGCCCTGCTCCTGCGGCGACGACCGTCCCGTGGGCACCAAGACCTGCTGGGCCGACGGCCTGGGCTGGCAGGAGTGCGTGTGCGAGGGCGACTCGGACACGGACGCGGACACTGACACCGACGCCGACACCGACGCCGACACCGACGCTGACACCGACGCTGACACCGACACGGACGCGGACACGGACGCCGACAGTGACACGGACAGCGACACGGACCCGCAGGACTGTCTCGACAGCGGCGGGTACTGCCTGTCCTTCATGATGACCTGCATGAATGGCTACCACCAGGTTCCGGACAGGCTCGGCTGCGTGTACGCCTGCTGCCTGCCCGACGGCGGGGACTCGGACAGCGACACGGACACGGACTCCGACGCGGACTCGGATGCGGACACTGACGCGGACACGGACGCCGACTCGGACTCGGACACGGACACGACCGGAGACTGCGCCGCGGGCGACGACTGCGACGAGTACGAGTGGTGCTTCGAGGGCGACTGCATCTGCCAGTCGGGCTGGCAGCGCCAGGGAGCAACCTGCGGTCCGATCGTCCCGACCGCCCCGACCACCCGCACCCGGGCTGAGGTCTGCGACAAGTGGAATGCCGAGCACGCCAACCGCGCCGGCTGGGTCTGGGAGGAAGGGCCGGATCCGTGCGACAACGGCACGTTGAACGCCCGTTCGATCGACGACGGGATCCGACGGCTCAACCTGTACCGCTGGCTGATCGACCTGTACCCGGTGTACAACAAGCGCTCGCTCAACACCTATGCCCAGCCCTGCGCGATCATGATCCAGGCCAACGGGCGCCTGTCCCACAGCCCTCCGCAGGACTGGACCTGCTACAGCTCCGAGGGCGCCAGCGGAGCCGGTCACTCCAACCTGGCCATGGGCGGCCGCGACCCGGCCGCAGCGATGGACCAGTACATCCGCGATTCCAACACACCCTCGCTGGGCCACCGACGCTGGCTGTTCGATCCGGGGTACCTGCCGTCCGGCATCGGGCAAGCCACCCGCTGGAACTGCACCTACGTGATGACCGGGGGCAACACCTACCGTCCGGATTACGTGGCCTTCCCCGGTCCCGGCCCCTTTCCACGGCAGGCGATCATCAATCCCTGGTCCCTCGGGGTCTGGGGCTTTGACAGGGACAACACCACGGTCACGGTGAAGGACCTGACGACCGGTATCGAGGAGCAGCCGGATTTCTATTTCCCGGACGGCGCGTACGGGAGCTTGTCGTACCTGGCCTTCACGCCGTCGGTCATCTCGGCTGGCAATGCGTACGAGGTCAGCGTGACCGAGGTCAAGGTCGGCGGGTTCGGCAGCACTCCGGAAACCCTGGTATACGTGGTCGACGTCGTGGACTGCTCGAAATGAGAGAGGAGCCATGAAAAGCTGGATCCCGGCCCTGGCGCTCACCGTCGCCCTGCTCGGCTGCGGCGACACTCCAAGCGGAGGTGGAGGCACGTCCTGCTCCCCAGGCGAGACCATCCACTGCACCTGCGGTGACCTGGTGGGAGAGAAGACCTGCCGCAACGACGGCAAGGGCTGGAGCGACTGCATCTGCGGCGGCGATGCTGACACGGACACCGACACGGACTCGGACAGCGACAGCGACACGGACTCGGACACAGACACCGACTCCGACTCGGACAGCGACAGCGACACGGACTCGGACAGCGACAGCGACACCGACTCGGACAGCGACACGGACTCGGACTCGGACAGCGACACGGACACGGACAGCGACAGCGACACGGACTCGGACAGCGACACGGACACGGACTCGGACACCGACACCGACTCCCTGTGCGGCGGCACCGAGGTGTGTGACGATCTCGAGTGGTGCAAGGCCGGGATCTGCGAGTGCCAGTCCGGCTGGCAACGGCAGGCCGGAAGCTGCGAGCCGATCGCTCCCTCCAGCCCGGCCACGCGAACCGCGGAGGAGGTCTGCGGCAAGTGGAACGCCGAGTACGCGACCACGGCCTCCTCGGTCTGGACGCCCGGCGCCGGGGAGTGCGACAGCGGCACGATGGATCCCGAGTCGATCGACGATGCGATCCGCCGCATCAATCTGTTCCGCTGGCTGGTCGAGCTGTACCCGGTCCACAACCTGCGGGCCAAGAACGTCAACGCCCAGGCCTGCGCCGTGCTGATGATGGCCAACGAGGCCATCGAGCACGAACCTCCACCCGACTGGACCTGCTACAGCGCCGCGGGCGCCGCGGGCGCTGCCGGCTCGAACCTGGCGATGGGACTGTTCGACCCGGCCGCCGCGATCGACCTCTACGTCGGCGACGGCGGCAATCCGCAGCTGAGCAACCGGCGCTGGCTCTTCGATCCTCCCTTCAAGCCCACCGGCATCGGCCACGCCGAGCAGTTCAACTGCACTGCGGTGCAGACCACTGGCAACACGCACACCCCGGATTTCGTCGCCTATCCAGCGCCCGGTCCCTTCCCCAGAACGGCCATCCTCGGCCACTGGTCCGTGGGCGCGCGGAGCTTCGACGAGACAAACACCTCGGTGACGGTCAAGGACCTGACCGCCGCGAAGATGGACACCTTCATCCCGGCCTTCCCGGGCGGCGACTACGGCGCCATGGCCTACATGAGCTTCAACCCGGTCAAGCCCTTTGGCGGGCAGATCCAGATCACGGCCGGGCACGACTACGAGGTCACGGTGACCGATGTGACCTATGGCGCCAGTCCGGATCCGCAGGACCTCGTGTACACCGTGAACGTGCTGGACTGCAGCCAGTATCCGTAGGCAAGAGCGATACTCGGCAGAAATACCCTGTTGTATCTCTAGCCGTAGGGGCGGGTATTCAGCCCGCTCCTGGGTTGATCACGCCAAAACCTCCGAGAACTGGCCTAGTCACAGCTTGATCGTGCGCTCCAGCCCGGGCACCTTGATCTCGACCGCCGCCGGCTTGGCCTCGACCCCGCTCACCACCACCTCGCCGAACACGTCGGTGGTGCCGCTTCCCGCGCCCAGCTCCGCGCCCGCCTCGTCGAGCACCCGGTACTCTAGCTCCACGCCCTTGACGGGCAGCTTCATGCCGAAGGCGATCTTCCTGGGCTCGTCCGCGAAGACCTCGATGTCCGTATTCTCCGTGCGCACGATGTCCACCGCGAAGATGCTCGCCGCCGGATTGATCGCCGCGGTGGCCATGTGCACCTTGGTCATCGTCGGCGCCACGACGTCCTCGTCCTCGATCGGAATCACACCGGCGGCGACGAGGATGATGTAGAGCGGCAGGTACAGCGGCGAGGTGATCAACTCCAGCGGCTCGGCCCACCAGACCCACTCGCCCTCCCAGAGGATCGTGTTGTAGTGCACCGTCCGGTTCAGCTCGACCTGGCTGCTCTTGGTCAGCTTGATCTTCAGTCCTCGATCCGCCTCCCAGCCGGCGCTGCAGGCCAGGATCGGCTCGGTGGCTTTCTTGTCCACATCGATGCGCTTTACCATGCCCTTCTCGTACATCGCGAAGGTGCAGCTCGAAGAGCCGAGCAGGGCGACGAGCAGCGCGGCCATCGTCTTCTTGCTGGTCATCATTTGTCGAACCCGAAGAGGGCGAAGGCCGCCCAGTAGTAGGGGTGCGCGTATCCCTCCTGCGCCGCGAGCGCGAGCTGCGCCTGCCGCAACGCCTCGGAGGTCCCCAGCTCGAGGAACTTCTCATAGAACCCGAGCATCAGCTCCGTGGTCGAGGCGTCGTCCACCTGCCAGAAGCTGCCCACCACGGCTGGCGCGCCGGCGAGGAGGAAGGCGCCGGTCAGACTGCCCAGATCGTCGGCCGCGGCTGCGTCGCTTGTGACCGCGGTCTCGCAGGCCGAAAGCACGACGACGTACTTGCCCGTCAGCTTCATCGCGGCGATCTCGGCCGCCGTGAGCAGGCCGTCGCTTCCGCTCTCCTCGGCCAGCAGCAGGTTGCTGGCGCTCGGATCGCCGGCCGAGAGCAGCCCGTGGGTGGCGAAGTGCAGGATGTTGTACTGGCCGTAGCGCTGCATCAGGCTCGACTCGGTGGCCTTGGCGCCACGCAGCAGCGCCGATCCGTCGAACACCGCGGCCACGGTCTCGGCCTCCCGCTCGGCCGCGGCGAGCGGCTTGAGCCCGATGCCCTCGGCCCAGGGGCTCTTGGGATTGCCGATGGCCAGCAGCCGCGGCGCCTTGGCCGGTAGCGGGCGGCTGTGGATGCTCTTCAGCACCGAATACGACGGAAGGTAGGTCAGCCGGTAGCGCGCCAGCAACATCGCCTCCGGCCCGTCGCCGGACAGCAGCACGCCGAAGGGCAGCTGGCCCAGCACGCCGTGAGGCACGATGAACAGCGAGTGGACGCCCTCCAGTTCGGCGACGAGGGGCTGGATCAGCGCCGCGTCGAGCTTCCTTGCCGGTGCATCCCAGCCCTGCTCGCCGCCAGCGAGCTTGCCCACCAGATCCCGCACGCCCGCCGCCAGCTCGGCGGGCGCCAACGGGATCTCGTGCGCGGTGATCTTCCGCGCGGTGAGCACAAAGGCATAGGCCTTCTTTCGCCCCACGAAGAACTCCAGCGCGGCTTCGTCGAGGGAGAGCGTGAGCCTGGTGTCCAGCTCGCTGACCACCACGTAGCGATCCTTGAAGATCGCGCGGTACTTCAGCTCCGTATAGCTCATCGTCTCTTCGTACGCCTTGAGCCGCTTCTCGGTCTTGCGGAAGTCCTTCCAGAACAGCTCGTCATCGACTGCGCGAGCCTTCTGCAGCGCCTGCTTGCGGGCCGCGCGAACGCCGCCCAGCCCGCGGCTGGTACCGCCGGTTGCCCCGGACGAGGCCAGGTACGCCTTCTCGAACAGGTCCCGCACGTCGCGATACTCGGCCGTCACCCTCGGCGCGCCCTTCTTGGCCTTCTTGCTCGCGATGCTACGGGCCACGAAGGCGCGGGTGCGCAGCAGCTCGAAGGCGTGGTACGCCCGCGCGGTGTGGCCCTGCTCTAGCTCCTGCTCCACGAGGCCGACCAGGTCGTCCTTCTGCTTGAGTGCCTCCTTGTACGAGACGGTCGCGCCGCGCTCGTACCCGGCCATGTTCATGCAGCCCGCCGCGAGGAGCCCGCAGAGGGCCCAGAGCAGATGGATTCTTCGCATGGGAGCCGCCTACTCGCCGCCCTCGGCGGGTGTTTCGCCGCCCTCGGCGGGTGCCGCCTCGCCGCCCTCGGCGGGCGCCGCCTCGCCTCCCTCTGCGGGTGCTGCCTCGCCGCCCTCGGCGGGTGCTGCCTCGCCCTCGCTCTCGATCGGCTGGCCCGAATCGTCCATGGCCTTGACCTTGGCCGCGGCCTCGTCCACGGTCATCTTGGAGTTGCCGTCCCAGGCCGCGTCCTCGAACTCGCTCACGTCATAGTTGTTGGCCTTGAGCACGGCCATGAACTTCCACGGGTCCGAGCCGTGAATGCGCACGATCTCGGGCTCCCTGTGCGCGGTGACGATGAAGTAGTTCGCGATCGCGGACAGGGCGCCGGTGTCCTTGTTGCCCTTGTAGCCCCAGGTCACACTGGCGTACCCATCGGTCTTCAGCGCCTGGCGCACCGGCGCCACCAGCAGCTTGGCCGCGCCCTTGGCAAAGGCCTCGGTGAGGATCGCGTACTGCTGCTCCTCGGTCGTGCCCTCCGGGAACTCGGGCAGCATCTTCCAGGCCTTGAGCTTGGCAGTCATCAGCTGGACATCGGCCACGGCGTGGTTGTAGCTCTGTGCCGTCCACATGCTGGCCCGCGCCTTGGCGCCGTCCGTGACCAGCAGCTTCTTGATCAGGCCGTAGTAGATCGGGATGTTGGTGCACTGCTGCCGCAGCACGTGCTCGAGCACCGCGGGGTTGACGTCTGTGACGTCACCCTTGGGGCCGGTGTAGAAACCGGTGCGCACCTCGTACGGCGTGGGCTGGTGCTTGTAGTACACCGCGCCGCAGCCCGTGGCGACGAGCGCGAGAACGGAGATCAGCAGTACACCGATGCAGATGGAACGCATGGAATCCTCCTTCAGTACAGGTTGTCTATTGCTCGGCATAGAAGCCCATTACCGGCGTCATGTCAAGTGGTTGGTACGATCGAGGATCGGCGCCGCCGGATCAGGCGCGATCCTGGAAGCGCCACACGCTGGTGTTGCGGATCTCGGTGTCCTCGAGCTGACGCACGGTGTCGACGCGGTAGCGGATCACCCGCTCCAGTCCACTCCTGGGCAGGTACGCGCGCCCGGGATCGCCGACCAGCACGATCACGCCCTGCCCGGCCAACTCGCGCAGCCACGGCTCGGCACGGTCGGCCACGGCCTTCTCGTAGAACAGGTCGGCCACGAGCACGGCGTCCCAGCCCCGATTGGCCGTGCCGATCAGGTCCTCGATCAGCACCTCGACTGCCACGCCGTTGGCCTCGGCGTTGAGCCGGATCGCCACCTCGCACAGCGGATCGATCTCGGCTGCCTGCACCTGCGCGGCACCGGCCAGCGCCGCGGCGATGCCCACGATCCCGGAGCCCGAGGCCAGATCGAGCACGTGCTTGCCGCGAACCAGGTCCGGATGATCGAGCACGTACCGGGCCAGGGCCTGGCCCCCGGCCCAGGCAAAGGCCCAGAAGGGCGCGGGCACGCCGATCCGCTCCAGCGCCTCCTCGCTCTTCTCCCACACCTCGTCCATCTCGGTGGCGAGATGCAGCCTGATCTCGGGCACCAGGGGCTGGGAGATCAGCTCCGTGGCCTGACGTACGAAGCGCTCCAGATCTCGGCTCACGGCATGCGATACCGGCAGATCACGCCGACATGGTCCGAGGCGAACACGCCATCGACCTTCTCGGTGAGCACGCGCTCGCAGGAGAGCACCTCGGGTAGATCCCCGGTTCCGGGGATGACGTAGATGTAGTCGATGCGCTTGTCCGGATCGTCCGAGGGGATGGTGTAGCCTGGATCGCCGGGGTTGATCACGCCCCAGGAGTCGATGAAGCTAGCGCTTCGTCCGCCGTGCTCGCGCTCTCCGCGGAAGAACAGCGAGGTCGGCTCGTCGGGGCGGGCGTTGAAGTCGCCACCATAAAAGCCGGGCAGCGGCGAGGCGTGGGCCTCGATGAACTCCAGACTCTCCAGCGCCTGGTCCAGGCGCTCGTCGTTGCCGCCCTCGTCGATCCGCAGGTGGGTCGAGTAGAAGTGCAGCTCGCCGTACGGTGCGCTGGCGCCCACACCGATGATCGCGCGTCGTAGGATCCCCCCCCACTCGGTATGGGGCAGGATCTGCGCCTCGCTCCACTGGATCGGCCAGCGGGATAGGATGCCCACGCCCTCCTTCATGCCAACATGGGTCTGCTCCCAGACCCACTCGTACCCGGTCAACGTGCCCAGCACCTCTGCCCGGTTATCGTAGCTGCTGGACTCGGTCACCTCCTGCAGGGCCACGAAGTCGGGCATCTCGGCCAGGACCACGTCGGCCACGGCCTGGGTGCGGGTCTCCAGGTCCGAGGGATTCAGCACGGGGGTCTGCAGGTTCATGGTGAGGATGGTGATCAGGGACGTATCGAGTTCGACCTCGGGCGCGGAGCCTTCGCCTTCGGCCTCGCGAGCCGCTTCAGAGTCGGGGGAGGCCTCGGCATCCGGAGCCATCTCGGCATCCGGAGCCATCTCGGCATCCGGAGCCATCTCGGCATCCGGCGCAACCTCGGGCTCGGGAGCCACCTCGGGCTCGGGGGCAGCCTCGGGCTCTGGTGCAGCCTCGGCCTCTGGCGTGGCCTCGGCGTCGGAGCCTTCGCCTCCGGCTTCGGCCTCGCCAGCCGGCTCTGCATCGGCGTCAGGAGTCGCCTCGGCGTCAGGAGCTGCCTCGGCGTCCGCAGACGTCTCGGGCTCGCCGCCGTTCCTGCCATTGCTGCTGGACGAGCAGCCGATCAGCAGCAGCGCCGCCGCAACCGGCATCCATGAGGACCACTTCATGAGCGCATGATACCGCGTCCGGGCGTGGATTGCACGCCCGCTGACGGCTCACTGGCAGTGCTGGCCCAGGTCGCTGAAGTCGTCGACCGCCGCGGCCGCGTCCCACTGGTCAGCGGGATCGAAGCTGTCGCTGCCGTCCGTGTCGCCGCCCGTCACCGAGCACTTGCGGCGGAGCGAGACGTTCTGGGTGGTCGGGTCGGTGCCCCAGTAGCTGCCCGGGTCCTCGCCGATCCGCCCGAACACATCCAGCACCTCGCCCCCGCAGGAGAGCCGCACGGCGTCGTTGCCGTTGAAATTGACAACGCCGCCCTCCTGCTGGTCGCAGGCGCCCTGGATCCCGGCCCCGGCGCTCGGATGGCACACCACGTACACCTCACCCGCGGCCAGGGAGACGTCGTTCAGCGCGGCGCTGCTCGTGGGATCGGCGCTGCCGTTGGTGAACAGCGCGATCTCGCAGCCGGCCAGGCCGATCGCGGAAGCGCCCGCGTTGTACAGCTCCAGCGCCTTGTTGTTGCTCGTGCCCTCGATGTACTCGCTGAACAGCAGACCATCGCCGTCCGCGTCGGTATCGCTGTCCGTGTCGGCGTCGGTGTCGGTGTCAGCATCCGTGTCAGCATCCGTGTCAGCGTCGGTGTCGGCGTCCGTGTCGGCGTCCGTGTCGGTGTCCGTGTCCGCGTCCGTGTCCGCATCCGTGTCGCCGCCCTGGTCTGCGGTCAGCAGCAGGGACCACGAGTTCAGCGTGCCCGTGTCCATCGCGGCCGTGTCGAACACCCGCAGCGTCCAGTGGCCGGCCCGGTCCTTACCGTCGAAGGCGTCCACCACGAAGGTCTTGTCCAGGTTCTTGCCGCTGCCCCCGCCGCTCTGCAGCAGCGTCACCTCGCTGCCGTCCGGGTGGGTCAGCCCGATCTCGAGGTCGCCGATGTAGCTATGCGTGATATCGACCGAGACCGACAGCCCGGTGATCGTGCCACTGTCCGGCACGCTGATCACGCTGAACACGCCGGCCTCGTCGTCGTCCGGGATGTCCAGCCGGTCGTCGTTGCGGTACTCGGTGGCGCCGCCCTGACAGGCCGGCTCGCCGGCGCAGTCCTCGTCGTCGCAGTCCACCTTCTGATCGAAGTCGTTGTCGATCTCGTCGCCGCAGATCTCCTCGGGCTGCTCCACGTCGGGCAGGTCCGAGACATAGGTCGAGAGGATGTCGTCGACGTACTCGTACGAGATCCAGCCGTACCCGTCGCCCTTGGGATTGCTCGAGCCCCAGCTGCCCGTGCCCCAGCTGTTCTTGAACAGGAAGAATCCACTCTCGTACACCGGTTTGCCCTCGGCATCGACCACGCCCTTGCCCTGCTCGTCGATCTTCTGCACCTCGAGATTGTCGTCGAAGCCGACGAGCAGGAAGCTGTGGCCGGCCCGCTTCTTCTCGCTCTCCTCCTTGTCCTTGGCGTTGGGGTAGAGCACGTACCCGTTGCGCCGGTTGTACGAGTTGGTCGGGAGCGGGGAACCGCCGTGGCTCCAGGCCTGGTAGTAGAAGGTGCCGCCGGCGATCACGGCCTGGTGCTTGTTGGTCATGAAGCTCTTGACGCTGCGCGGCCGGCTTGAGATCCAGCGGCCGCGGGGCAGCCGCCACTTCTTGGCGCTCTTGGCCTCGTCGGGCGGCTCGCCGTTGGTGTAGCAGCGCGTGGGCTGCTCGTCCGAGCCGTCGCAGGCCTCGTCGTTGCTGGAATTCCAGCCCCTGCTCTCGTACGGCCAGTCCGCCTCCTCGACGATCCCGTACTCGTGGATCGCCCGCAGGTTCGAGTTCGCATTGGAGCCCCCGCTCTTGGGGAAGGAGCGAACCTCGAACTTGGCCGACCACTGCAGGTACTGCTCGGAGAAGTCGGGCTCGGTGTAGGTCCCCTCCTTGATGTACAGGTGCTCCATCAACGCGGTGGTGGAGAAGATCGAGCACACGCCGCGGCGTCCCTGGCTGCGGATCGGCGACTGGTACTGCACCAGATCGAAGCTGCTGGGGATGATCTGATCGGTCTTCTCGTCGACCAGATCGGCCTTGTCCGGCGTGCCGTCCATCAACACATCGAGGTCGGACAGCTCGGGATCATCAACGGCCGGAGCGCCGCCGGTGCTCGACGACTCGCAGCCAAGCCCCCACCCGCCCGCGGCGACCGCGAGCACGATCAGTAATTCCAGACCACGTCTCATATCCGGTTCCTCCCGAATTCCCCATGACGAGGCGCGTCAAATTAGCCGAGTTCCGCTCCCGTGTCACGCGGTTTTTTCAAAAAAAGCGTCGCTCACCGGACCTCGACCAGCAGGTCGTACCGGCCAGCGGCGCCCTCGCTGCCATACACCCGGATGTAGTACGTGCCCGAGACAGCTGCGGTGTGCTCGACGTGCTCGTCATCGTCGGTGCTGATGCCGTAGCCCACGATGTGAGCGTCGAGGTCCGCGGGGTCCACATCGGGATCGTAGACCAGCATGTCGATGTCGCCGTCATCATGCTGGAACAGGACGTCCGCCAGCAGCCGCTCGCCCGGCACCAGGTCGATCTGGAACCAGTCGTCGTCTCCAGGGCAGATCATCAGGTCTTCCAGAACGTCATCCGACATCAGCGGAACACCCTGGTCCGGCTCGTCGTTGCCCGGCTCGTCGTCCCACTCGTCGTCGGTGCAGGTTAGCGCGGATTCGATGGTAATCGTCATGTCATAGGTGTTGATGTCCGAGCTGTGGTACGGCGAGACGATGAGGAGGTACTCGCCGGAGGCCGGGATGCCAGGCACATCGATCAGCTCGTCGTCGGTCTCGGAGATGGCGCAGGCCACGGCCAGCGCGCAATCGATGGTGTCATTGGCCAGCAGGGTCTCGCGGTCGACGAGCCACAGGTCGAGGTCGCCGTTGTCGTGCGTGAACTCGATCAGCACCTCCAGGTGGTCGCCCAGCGCCAGGGTCAACGCGTAGTAGTCCAGATCACCGCAGGAGGTGAGCCCGGTGTGAACGCCCTCGGCTACGCGGGTGGCGTTCTGATAGTCGTCGTTGGGTTCGAGCTCATCCGCCGCGCAGGGCACGTCCTCCTCGACGAGCAGCACCAGGCTGTACCCGTTCTGCACCCCGGACTCGGCTCCGCGGACGCGCAGGAACAGACTCCGCGGCTCGGCCGCGGGCTCGAGGATCGCGATCAAGCCATCATCGGCCAGCTCCCGGTCCACGGTGAGCTCGGTGACACCATCCGCGGCCAGGATCTCCAGCGCGAGCTCGCCATTGGCGGGGCTGTGGACCACGAACGCGCCCAGCAGATGATCGCCAGCCAGATCCACTGTGAACCAGTCCTCGTTCCCGGCGCAGATCTGGAGCTGCTGGTAGTAACACTCGCCGTCCTGGTTCAGCTCCACGGGCGTGGCCGAGTCGCGATCGTCGTTGGGCTCGAAGGGGGCGTCGTCCTTGCAGGCGTCGTTGCCCGACGCGTACGCGGTGAAGCTGTAGCGGCTCTCCTCCGGCACGCAGCGCTTGTTGTCACAGGTGCTGCCGTCCGGATCGTCGTTGTCAGCGGCGCAGAGGTAGTACGAGATGGTGGCCGTGGCGCCGCCCTGCAGGCCGGGATTGGGCAGCGTCCCCTCCCATTGCCCGCCGCCCGCCGATGTCAGCGTTCCCTTCTGCATCGCCTCGGGCTGATCCTGAGCGCCGGTCACGATCCAGTACATCGACACGCCGATGATCTCGGACTCCTCATCCGTCACCTGGGCGCTGACCGGGTAGTCGTCGGCGCCGCGCTGATCCGCGAGGGCGGTGTGCACGATGCTCGGCGGGCTGCCCTCGCACTCGAGCAGGCCGCCGCGGAGCAGGATCGTGTTCTCCTGGAACACCTCCGGGTTGTCGTCGTCCCTGGCGCCCACGCGGAAGCTCCAGATCGGCTTCTCCGCGATCTGCGCCTCGGTCGGGCTCCAGGCGAAGCTCGCCTGCTTCTGGCCGGCGATGGCATCGAACTCCGCGCCGGGGAAATCATCCACCAGCCGCAGCTCGACGTACGAGGAGTCGGGATCGCGAACCTCGATCGTGAACTGCATCCGGGAGCTGCGGTCGAGGTTGAGGATGTGGTCCGAGGGCGTGATGAACACCGGCGCGCCGCTGCCCTCCGCCCCCAGGCTCACGACGATCACGATGGTCTGGCTGCTCGAGTCCTCGCCGTCGTCGACCGTGAAAGTAACCTCGAAGGCCTGCGTCTTGCCCTCGTCTCCGGCATCCGACGAGAGCGGGGTCCAGGAGAACCGGGCGGTGACCCGATCGATCTCGACCAGCCGCGGACCGCTCGGATCCACGGGCGCCGGATCCCAGCTCATGCTGAAATCGAGATCGTCGCCGTCGTCGTCCCGCGCACTGATCTCGAACTCCAGGGTCTTGCCGGTCTCGATCTGCTTGTTCTGGATCGAGTGCAGCACCGGGATGTGGTTGGCCCCGACCTCGTCGCACGCCGCGGCCACGACGGCCGCCACCGTCACGATGAGCATCATATCGAGGATCTGCCGCGACATCGTGCGACCTCGTCTTCCCGCGAGCGCCTTCCTCGCGCTCCAACCGTACTCCATGCACCGCTCGGACGGCAAGGACTCGCCCGGCGGATCAGCGCGGTCTTGCCCCGGAGCCGTTAATGCCGTAGATAGAGAGCCGATGACACGACGCCGCCTCGACATCCCCTTCGGCATCTCCGGCGCTGCCTGCCACCTGCCGGCCGCCCGCGCATCAGCCGAAAGCCTGTGGCAGGCCGACTCCGAGCGCATCGAGCGCCTGCGGAGCGAGGTGCGCCTCTCGCCCAAGCTGAAGCAGATGACAGATTTCGGCATTCGCGAGGTGCCGGATGCGCAGGGCCAGGCACCCTGGGAGCTGGCCCTGTCCGCCGCGCACGCGGCCCTGGACGAGGCCGGGACCGAGCCCGCCGGGGTGGACCTGATCGTCGACTTCTCCACCACCGATCCTGGCGGAAACGGCGTACAAGTGGGCAACCGCGTCCAGGCCGAGCTCGGCGCTGCCGAGGCCAGGGTGCTCGCGCTGGGCTCGGGCGCCTGCGCCTCGCTCCACGGCGCCCTGCTCGCGGCGGTCGCCCTGATGCGGAACGACCAGCGCCTGGCGACCGCGCTCCTCGTGGGTGGGGACTGCGTGCACCCGGACGCGCGGGTGCTGTTCCCGCTGACCGTGCTCGGCGACGGCGGGAGCGCGCTGGTCCTGCGCGCCGGTCACGACCGCAACGTGCTGCTCGGCACCGAGCTGAAGAGCGCCGGCCTGCTCCACGGTGCCGTGGGCCTGCCGCCGCCGAGCGCACCCACGGCAGTGAACATCGCCGAGTTCGAGCGGCGTCTGCTCGCCGCTCACCTCAAGGCCGTGCACGACGTGGTCCACACCCTGCTCGAGCGATGCGGCCTCGACGTCTCCGACGTGGATCTGCTGGTGCCACCCAACATGAGCGAGACGGACCAGGACGGTTACGTCAAGGTGCTGGGGATCCCGCGAGAGCGGACCGCGCGCTTCGCCCTCCCGGACACCGGGCACCTCTTCGGCAGCGACGGGGTGAACAACTGGTGCCGGGCGCGGGAGCAGGGCCGGCTCGCGTCCGGCGCGCTGGTGCTGCTCGTTGCCGCGGGCGCGGGATTCGGCTGGGGCGCGAGCTTGTTCCGGATCTAGGCGCTACCCTGCTTGTTCATCTTGTCGATGGCCGAGGTCAGCGCGTCCAGGCCGAAGGGCTTGGGGATGAAGTTCACCAGGCCCATGTTGACCAGCTCCTCCAGCTCCCGCCGGTCCGAGCTGCCCGAGCACATGATCACCCTCGCGCCCCGGTCCATCTCCTTGAGCCTGCGATATACCTCGACCCCGTTCATCCTCGGCATCTCGTAGTCGAGGAGCACGAGCTCGATGCTCGGGCCCCTGCGCTGGTAGATCTCCACGGCCTCGGCGCCGTCGCAGGCCTGCAGCGCCTCGTATCCCAGATGCTCCAGCAACCTGGCGATGACGGTCCGCGAGAAGTCGCTGTCGTCGGCGACCAGCGCGCATCCCCTGCCGCCAATGCTCTTCATCATACCCCGCGCGGAATCGAGAACCGCCACAGCTGGGGAAAAGATAGACTATTTCTAGGGCCGGATCATGCGCCAAGCAGTCGCCTAGACCAGATAATCCTTCTTCACCCGCTCCTTGAGCCTGGACATCGCCCGGAACAGGTTGGTCCGCACCTTGGGGCTCTCCCGGGAGACCTCGTGGAGCAACTGCTTGACGTACCCGCGCTCGGTGCGCCCGGCCAGGGCGCAGGTGTGCAGCTCGAAGGGGAACTCGCTCTCCCGGGCATAACGCCGCATGCGGCTCTCCGAGACCAGGGCCAGCGGTCGGATCAGCGTCACCTCACCCTCGAACATCTCGACAACCGGCGGCATGGTGCTGATCTCGCCGTGCCAGAACATGTTGATCAGCAGGGTCTCGACGATGTCGTCCTGGTGGTGCGCCAGGGCCAGCCGGTTGCAGCCGTGCTCGCGGCAGGCCTGGAACAGGGCCTTGCGCCGGTTCCACGAGCACCACCAGCACCGCGACTTGCCCGGCTCGGGCTCGTCGACGTCCAGCCGGACGTGATGCAGCGGGAGGCCCAGATCCTCGACGTACCCGGACATGCCCTCGAGATCGACCCGCTCCATGCACGGTCCGATGCCGGTGACGTGCATCGCCACCAGTTCGTAGTCGATCGGCAGCCGGGCCCGGCGCTCGTGCAGGATCTTGACCAGGCTCGAGGAGTCCTTGCCGCCGGAGAGCCCGACCAGCACCCGGTCTCCGTCCCGGATCATCTCGTACTGGTGGATCGCCCGGCCGACCTCCTTGGTCACGCGCCACTGGAACTTGGTCAGCTCGTCTCGCTTGCGGCTCAGGGCTCGCTCCGGAAATGCTCGTGGCCGCTCCCCGATAGATCCTCGCGCTCGCCGTCCGTGCGGACCAGGAACGCGCCGCTGCCCTCTGTGATCCGGCCGATGCAGACCGGGCGCCGGCCAGCGGCCAGGGCCATGGCATCGCTCACCCTGCCGGCCGAGGCCGAGGGCACGGTGTAGAGCAAGGCGTACTCCTCTCCCGAACGCAGCGCCAGATCCTGCGCGCTCTGCTCGATGGCTCCGGCGTAGGCCTCGAGCTCCGCGGACAGGGGCAGCGAATCGGCGATGACCTCTGCGCGCACCCTGCTCTGCCGGCAGATCTGTCCCAGATCCCGGCCGAGCCCGTCCGACAGATCGATCATCGCAGTGGCATCACCGGACTCGCCGATCGCCTGGCCCGCGGCCACCTCGGGCTCGGGATCGAGATGTCGGCGAAGCAGGGCGTCCTTGATCCGGGGTGGAAATAACCTCGGCAGCCTCCTGCCCCGGACGATCTGCAGGCCGGCCAGGCTGTCGCCCACCGGGCGGCTCAAGAACAGCAGATCCCCTGGTCGGGCGCCGGAGCGGTAGACCACGGCATTTCGCCGCACCTCGCCGACCACCGTGGTGGACAGGATCAGACCCGACGCCGAGGCCGTGGTGTCGCCGCCGATCACCGCCACTCCGTGCTCCTCTGCCAGCTCGGCCATGCCGCGAACCAGTGACTCGACCGCCTCCACCGAGAGGTCTGCCGGCGCGGCGATCGAGGCCAGTGCATGCAGCGGCCGGCCGCCCATCGCGGCCACATCCGAAAGGCTCACCGCCAGCGCCTTGCGCCCGAGCAGCAGCGGATCCGCGCCTCGCCGGAAGTGAACAGCCTCGACCAGCAGGTCCGTGGTCAGCAGGGGCAGCCCGTCCGCGCTCGCCTCGAGCACGGCGCAGTCGTCGCCGATGCCGCAGAGCACGTCGGCGCCCCCGGCCGGAAGGATCTCCTCCAGCCTGCGGATCAGCCCGAACTCACCGAGCTCCGAGAGCTTCATCGCTGCTCCCCGGCCCCGTCGAGGGCGGCCCGCAGCTCTGCGGCGGCGCGCCCGGGCTCCTCGGCCGCGCAGACCGCGCGCGCCACGGCCATGCCCCTTGCGCCGGCGCGAACAACGGAGCCGGCATCGGCCGCCTCGAGGCCGCCGATCGCCACCACCGGCAGCTCCACCGAGCGCACGATCCTGGCCAGACCCTCCTCGCCCAGCGGCGTCGCGTGGCCGGTCTTGGTCGGGGTGGCGCGAAAGGGGCCCACGCCCAGATAGTCCGCGCCCGCGGCCGCCGCGGCGCGCGCCATCGCCTCGCTGGCCGCGGTGCCGCCGATCACCGCTCCCTGGCCGAGCACTCGCCGAGCCTCGGCCAGGGGCAGATCCCCGCCGCCGAGATGCACGCCGTCCGCGCCCACGGCGCGGGCCACGTCGACCCGATCGTTCACGATCAGCGGGACCTTCGCTCCCCGCGTCAGCGGCAGCAGCCTGCGGCAGAGATCGGCCAGGTCACCGGCGGGCAGCGCCTTGTCGCGCACCTGGACCACGGTGACGCCGCCGTCCAGCGCGTCCGCCACGATCGTCTCCATCGACCTGCCCGCGGCTGCTGCGCTGTCGGTCACCAGGTACAGCGTGAGGTCGATGCTCCGGCTCTCCAGCTCTGCCATCGCGGATGACGATAGGGCCCGGTACCGGGGGCTGTCAAGGTGTCAGGAGCCGCAGCGCAATCCGGAGCAGCTTCGCACCCCGGGCCCGGCGATCTTGCCCGGACAGCCCGATTATGGGTATAGAGGTCGTGCTCCCAGCGGAGGTGCACCATGAGCCGGCTGCGGTTTCCGGTGTTCGTTCTGGGTCTGGCCCTGCTCGTCGGAGCTGGACCCGGCCTGCTCGTCGAGGGCTGCAGCTCGGATCCGGGCGGCGATTCCGACACCGACACGGACACCGACGCAGACATCGACACGGACACCGATACCGATACCGACACGGATACCGACACCGGCCGGCCCTGCCAGGGCACGGCCGACTGCGAGATGGGCGAGCTGTGCGTGGACCAGATCTGCGTGACCGGCTGCAACAGCTCCCGGGACTGCCCGGCAGACCGCGCCGCCTGCGACAGGGACCGCGGTGAGCACGGTGAGTGCGTGGAGTGCCTGGACGATCCGGACTGTGGCGGCGGAGCCCACATCTGCCTCGACGGCCGGTGCACGATGTACTGCGTGATCGAGGACGACTGCGACTCGCTCCCCAACCGCCAGTACTGCGACGAGAAGCTCGGTACCTGCGTGGCCTGCTTCTCCACATCGCACTGCGAGCTGGGACAGCTCTGCGTGGACAGCGAATGCGCGGAGGGCTGCAACTCGAGCCGGGACTGCCCCGCGGGCCTGGAATGCAGGCCCGACCTGGGCGCGCACGGCCGCTGCGTGGAGGCCGGCGACTCGGACACCGACGCCGACACCGACGTCGACACGGACGCGGACACGGATGCGGACACGGACGCGGACACGGACGCGGACACCGATGTGGACACGGACAGCGACACGGATACCGGTCCGGCCGGCGGGCTCGGCATTCTCCTGACCTGGGACCAGGCGACCGACCTCGACCTCCATCTGCTGCGCGGCCCGGGACACCAGGGCTTCGGCTCGCCCGGCAATCCCCAGGGCGTCTGTCCTTCGGGCGCCGGCGAGGACTGCCACTGGAAGAATCCCTGTCCGGACTGGGGCATCGCTGGCGACGCCACGGACGATCCACACCTGGATCTCGATGCCGTCCAGGGACCCGGCCCCGAGCAGATCAGCCATGCCCAGCCCGGGCCCGGCACATACACCGTGGTGGTCCACTACTATCCGAGCGTTACCACCGAGGACATCTCGACCCGGGCCACGGTGTCGCTGACGATCGGTGGAGGCCAGCCGGACGCGGTGCTCCAGCAGCCGATCGCCAGCCGGGACCGCTGCTGGGACGCGGCAGAGATCGAGTTCCCCGCGGGCACGGTCATGACGCTGCCCGGGCAGACCTATCCCTGCGAGCTACCCTAGCCGGCATCCCCGAGCATGGAGAGCAGGGCTTCCTGATCGGACGGCGAGAGATTGAAGCGCGCGCCAGCCCTGGAGATCAGATCCGCGGTGCTGGCATCGGCATCGTCCTGCCGCTGGTCCGAGATCCACTGCAGCGCGCGCCGGAGCTCCTCGGTATGGGGCACCACGGTATTGCTCGGCATCGATCGATCCTCCGCAATGCATGGTAATCACGCGGCAAGAGAGGGTCAAGCTGCACGGTCGCCCTTGACAATTCGGGCCAAACGGGCCAGTTTCGCCGGTCGGAATTCGAGGAGCGCTTGACTTGAGCAACCGATTCCTCTGCGCGTCACTCTGCGCCGCCGCCCTGACCGCGGTGCTGTGGTCTCCCGCGTCCCGGGCGCGGACCAAGCTGCGCATCGCCTGCGTGGAGCTGACGCTCGAGAGCGGAGTGTCCGAGGGCACGCGCGATCTGCTGTACGAGCGGCTGCTGACCCAGGTCGGGGCGATGGGCTCGCACGAGGTGCTGGGCAAGACCGACATCGACACCATGCTCGGTCTGGAGGAGGAGCGCCAGAAGCTGGGCTGCCTGGACAAGGCCTCCTGCATCGCGGAGATCGGCGGCGCGCTCGGCGTGCAGCAGATCATCTCCGGCAACATCGGCCGCATCGGCGAATCGCTGCTGATCAATCTCAAGCGCATCGATGTACGCCAGGCCATGGCGGTCAGCCGGGTCAGCCGCCGGTTCAAGGGCGGCTCCGAGGAGCAGATCCTGGATGCGCTGCCAGCGATCGTCGAGGAGCTGTTCCGGTCCTCGGCCGAGGTCACGGACCACGAGCCCGTGCCCGACCAGGTCACGCCGAAGCCGCAGCCCGGGCCCGCCCGCGAGGCAGAAGGCCAGCAGGGCGAGGGCCCCGCAGCCGAGCCCGAGGCCGTGGCTCCTCCCCCGTCCGAGCCGGCGCCAGTCCCCGGATCCGGATCGCTGTCCGATGACAGGCCCTCGCTGCTGGCCACGCAGAGCTTCTGGGGCTGGCTCGCGGTAGGCGTTGGCGGGGCCACGATCGTGGCCGGCGCCGGCGCCGGCGGGTACGCCCTCAAGCAGCAGCACGACCTCGAGAAGCAGCGCTACAATCACTCGACCTACAACGACCAGGTCGACGGGATCGAGAGCTCGGCCCTGGCCGCGGACGTACTGCTCAGCATCGGAGCGCTCGCCACCGGCGTGGGCCTGCTGGTGCTGCTGCTCGACGGTGGAGACGAAGCGCAGGCCGCCGAGACCGGGGCGGCTCGCATCGAGCTGCAGCCAATGCCCGCGGGGCTGGGTCTGCGGGGGAGCTTCTGATGCAGCGGCGCTGCGCGGCTCTGGCGCTGGTCGGCCTGTTCGCGGCCTGCTCGATCATCGTCGATCCGGACAGCGCGCAGATGCCGTGCGCGCTGGAGCAGCCGTACTGCCCCGAGGGCTTCGAGTGCGATATCGACAGCAAGCTGTGCAAGAAGGGCAGCAGCGACGCGGACAGCGACAGCGACCTCGACCTGGATACCGACAGCGATACCGACGCCGATACCGACAGCGACACTGACAGCGACACCGATACCGACGCCGACACTGACAGCGACACCGACAGCGACACCGACACCGACACGGTCTGCGAGCCCTATATCGGGGCCACGCACGAATACGATTTCGCCTGGTCCAGCGGGTCCGTGGTCTCGGAGAGCGGCGGCGACGGCGTGGTCAACCCGGGCGAGACCGCGAGGCTGAAGATCACGATCAAGAATGACGGAGAGGACCTGACCCGCGACGTGGTCGGCATCCTCGTCAGCTCGGAGCCGGACGTGACCGTGACCCACTCCTGCGCCACGTACGGCGTGATCCTGGCCAACGACACCGCCACCGGCAACCACGACGGCGTGGCCTCGGACTGGAGCTACGAGTTCAAGGTGGCTGCCGGCGCCGACGCGCCGCGCCGCCTCGACTTCGTCATCGACGTCACCGACAGCAGCGGCGCCCTGGGGCAGATCGCGTTCTACGTCAACCTGGTGGCCGGTGGAGATACGGTCAAGTACGTGGCCCACAACGTGTACGATGACGACAACTACGACGGCCTCGTGAACAAGAACGAGACCGTGTCGCTGACGGTGTACGTCCGCAACGACACCAGCGAGATGTGGATCGAGAACCTGCAGGGCGTGTTCACGACCGATGACCCGCTGGTGGCGCTCGAGGTTGGCCAGGCCGACTTCGCGTACCGCCTGTACAAGGGCGCGGAGGCGTACGGGGACAGCTCCGCGCACGGCGGCGGAAGCAGCTACTCGATGCGCTTCCATGTCGACGAGGCCGAGCCGGGCCACGTGATCGACTTCGGTCTCGAGCTGTTCTGGGACGGCGGCGGCCACGCCGAGACCAGCTTCCCGGTGGAGGTTCACGCCACGGGCGCGGATATCGCATTCGATCGCGCGTCCGTGCGGGACGACGACAACTACGACGACATCCTCAACCAGGGTGAGACGGTCACGATCGTGGTCTGGCTTCGCAACGACGGGACCAGCCGGGCCAACGGCGTGACCGCTGAGCTGTCGACCACCAGCCAGGACGTCGAGGAGCTGGTCTGGACCGAGGCTGCGTGGGGAACCATCTCGGCCGGGCAGGAAGGCTACGGTGAGTGCAATCAGCAGGGCTGCTCCTCGACCTACACCTACAGCTTCAAGGTCAAGCAGGGCGCCGCGGTCGGGACCGCGATCCCCTTCACGCTGGCGATCGCGGACGCACAGGGCAACACCTGGGACGAGAGCTTCACGATGACCGTCGAGCCGCACGCCGCGGATCTCAAGTTCGCGAACCACGGCGTGTACACGGACGACAACAACGACAAGCTGATCAGCCAGAACGAGACGATAAAGCTCAAGGTGCTGCTTAGGAACGACGGCACATCTCGCGCCGACGATCTCGAGGCCGTGCTGAGCACCACGGATCCGGATGTGGAGGCTGTGCTCGCGCCCAACGCCGCCTTCGGCACCATCAGCGCCAACGGCGATGAGGAGTGGGGCGACAACACCGATCCGGGCGGCACGAGCAGCTTCAGCTTCGAGTTCAAGGTCGCCGCCGGTGTGGCGGACGGAGAGACCCTGGACTTCACCCTCGACATCACCGACGAGCACCTCAACTCCTGGCCGAACAGCTTCTCCCTGCCCGTGGTGGCCCACCCGGGCAACCCCGTGGTCGAGAAGGTCGAGTGCTACATGCCGGCCTGCGCCGAGCTGAACACCCTGCCCCACGACACCGCCGACAAGCGGATGCGCATCTGGGTCCTCAACGACTGCACCGCCCCCTGCCGCATCGACGATCTAGAAGGCACGCTGTCGACCACCAGCGACAAGGTCACCCTGCTGAGCAGCAAGATCGAGTGGACCAACTCCCTGTCTTCCGGTGACAGCGAGTACGGAAGATGTCACGATGTTGACGACGGCTGCACCACGTCCGGGCAGACCTTCATGATCACCGTCCCGCCTTCGACTCCGGCGCTGGAGGTCGTGCCCTTCACGCTGGTGCTGACGGACGAGACGTTCAATACCTGGACGCGCACCTTCGACCTCACCGTACAGACCCAGCAGTAGGATGACACCCGTCGAGATCCGCCGGCGCCTGCTGTGCTGGTACGACAGGCACGGACGTGCTCTGCCCTGGCGCCGGAGACACACCAGCCACTACCGCATCTGGATCGCCGAGATGATGCTGATCCAGACCCAGGTCGATACGGTGATCCCCTTCTACCGCCGCTTCCTCGAGCGCTTCCCTTCGGTGCGGGCACTGGCCGCGGCCGATCTCGACGAGGTGCTCAAGCTCTGGGAAGGCCTCGGCTACTACGCCCGCGCGCGAAATCTGCACCGCGCGGCGCGCATCGTCTGCGAGGAGCACGGGGGGCGCCTGCCGCGCGATCCCACGGCGTTGCGCGCGCTCCCCGGCATCGGCGAGTACGTGGCCGGCGCCATCCGCAGCATCGCCTTCGGCGAGCCGGTCCCGGCGGTCGACGGCAACGTGCGGAGGGTGCTCTGCCGGCTCCACGATCGGTCGCAGCCGCCCGCGTCGGAGATCCACACGCACGCCGCGGCTCTGGCGCGCGGCCAGCGCCCCGGCGATGTGAACCAGGCGTTGATGGATCTCGCCTCGGGCCTCTGCAGGCCGCGGTCCCCCGACTGCGCCGCCTGCCCGCTGAGGAAGGCGTGCCTCGCGCATCGCCGCGGCACGGCCGAGGTGCGCCCGCGCCGTCGGGAGTCCCGGCCACGCCCCCATCATCACGAGATCGTGGGCGTGGTCCGGCGCGGGGACGGAGCGGTGCTCCTCGCCAGACGCCCGGTAGAGGGTCTGCTCGGCGGGCTGTGGGAGTTTCCCTCGGCGCGCCGCAGCCGGAAGGAACCCACCGCGCGCGCGGTCAGCCGCGCCGTCGAGGAACGGACCGGCGTCCGCTGCCGGACCGGCCGCAAGCTCGCCACCCTCGAGCACGCGTACTCCCACCTCGGCGTGACGCTGCACGCCTACCATTGTACGTACAGCGGAGGTCGACTCCGTGCGCAGGGTTACCAGGAATGTGCGTGGGTGGAACCGTCGCGGCTCGAGGACCTCGCCCTGGCCACGGCCCATCGCCGGATTGCCGAGACCCTCGAAGTGCCGCGCTAGGAGATCACCTCGTCGATGCGCTTGGCCAGCTTCCGGCCGTACCCGCGATCGACATCGAACAGCTTCTCGAGCTCGTCCCAGGACAGCGGGACCAGCCGGATCTTCCGCGCCATCACCCAGTAGAGCGCCGCAGCCCAGGGCCGGGGATTGCGGATCTGCGGCGCCTCCTGCTCCACGAAGCCCCACCAGGTCCGGTACACGTTGAGCCGCTCCTCGGGCGGAACCTGCGCCAGCAGCAGCACATCCGAGATCTCGGTCTCCACTTCCTGGTACGTCGCGCCCTGTTCCGACTCTGCCTGATCCAGCCGCTGGCGCAGCCGCTCGGCGTCGAAGGCCACGCCGATGCCCTTCAGCCGGATGTCCTCCACCCGCGCGACCCGCTCGAGCACCTCCTCGACCTTGGCGCGCAGCACCGGATCCTGCCAGGCGAGCCGCGGCGTGAGGCCCTCGAGCGCTGGGATGGCCTCGTCGACCCACTCGCCGTACAGATTGGCCAGCCTGTCCCGGAGCACGCGCCGCAGCACGGCCGGCGGCAGCGCGGAGAGCGCCTCCTCCTCCTCGAGCTGGCGCAGTGTGCGAGAGCGGACCTGCCTGGCGTGCGACGAGAACAGCTCGAGCACCTTGTCGAAACCCTCCGGTAAACGGTGATTGCGACGGCGGGTCACCCGCTCCGCCACTGCAAGGCGGGCGATCGCCGCCTCCTCGGCCACCGAGGAGAGGGCCATCTCGGCCCTGGAAAAAGGCGCGAGCACGATCCGCTCGAGCCACCTCGCCTCGACTCCGCTGCCGTGCGCCACCTCCACGACACCGCGACCGCCGAGGTCGATCAGCGCCGCGCCCAGCAGTCGGCCGGCATCGCCGCCGTCACGCAGGGCCATGATCATCAGGACACCGTCCTCGTCTCGACCGGCGATGTAGATTCCCGGTTCGAGCTGGCCGGCGGGTTCGGTCACAATTTCCTCCCAACGCTACTCGGTGACGCGATACTAGCCGCGGGCAAGATCAAAAACAAGGTTTGCCCGGTGGCGAAGCCACCCAGGGGGCGGTCAGCCCGGGACCTCGGCCCCAGGCGACGCTTCTACCTCGCCGGCCGGGGCGGCGGCCTCCTCGGGCTCGGCCTGCTGCTTCTTGCCCAGGCCGCAGGCGGTCAGCAGCAGCTCGGCGATATCCACGGCCTCGTAGCCCTCATCGCGGTCGGTCTCCTTGAGGCCGTCGCCGATCATCACCAGGCAGAACGGGCATGCCGTGGCGCAGGTGGTGGCGCCGGTCGCGGTGAGCTGCTCCACGCGCAGGCGGTTGATGCGCTGCCCGCGGTTCTCCTCCATCCACATCCGCCCGCCGCCGGCGCCGCAGCACATGCCCTTGGCGCGGTTGCGGTCCGAGGCGACCTCGGAGCGCTTCACGCCCGGGATGCGGTCGAGCAGCTCACGCGGTGCGTCGTAGATCTTGTTGTAGCGGCCGAGGTAGCACGAGTCGTGGTAGACCAGCGAGGCGTCGACCGGATGGGTCGGCTCGAGCTTGCCTTGCCGCACCAGGTCGAGCAGGAACTCGCTGTGATGATGCACCTCGAGCTCGAGGTCGCCCCACTGCGAGTACTCATTCTTGAGTGTGTTGTAGCCGTGCGGACAGGCGGTGATGATCTTCTTCACCCCGTAGGCTTTGAACACCTCGATGTTGGCCTGGGCCAGCATCGAGAACAGGTACTCGTTGCCCATCCGGCGCGCCGAGTCGCCGCAGCAGCCCTCCTCGTTGCCGAGGATGGCGAACTTGATGCCCGCCGCCTTGAGCAGCTTGACCGTCGCGGTGGCGACCTTCTTGTTGCGGTCGTCGAAGGAGCCGGAGCAGCCGACGTAGAACAGGTAGTCGAACTCGGCGCCGTCCGAGCAGAGCGGCACGTCGAGGCCCTCGATCCAGTCCTGGCGGTAGTTGCTGCCGATGCCCCAGGGGTTGCTGTGCTGCTCCAGCCCGCGGAACGCGTTCTGCACCTCCTTCTCCATATTCGACTCGGTCATCACCAGGTATCGGCGCATGTCCACGATCCACTGCACCTTCTCGATGCCGATCGGGCAGGCGTCCTCGCAGTACTTGCAGGAGGTGCAGTCCCAGATCACATCGAGGGAGATTCCGCTCTTCTCGCCGATCAGCGGCGTGCCCTCCCAGACCGGCGGCTCCTCGCCGTGCTTGAGCTTGGCAGCCTTCTCGAGGATGTGATCGCCCTTCTCCATCAGGTGGTGCCGGATGTCGATGTTGACCTGCTTGGGCGAGAGCGGCTTCTCGGTGCTGAAACAGGGACAGCCCGCCGAGCAGCGACCGCACTCGGTGCAGGAGTACACGTCGGAGCCGACCTTCCAGCCGAACTGCTCCACCTCGTTGATGCCGAAGCTCTCGACGCCCTCCTCCATCAGCTTCTCCACGTCGTACTTGCGCAGCGCGCCGTAGTTGTGGTGGCTGTTGAGGAACACGTTGGGGATCGACGTGATCACGTGGAAGTGCTTGCCCAGCGGCAGCAGGTTGAGGAAGTACAGCAGCGCGACGAGGTGCACCCACCAGCTGATGTGCAGCACGTAGAGCCGCACCGGCTCACCCGCGCCCTGGAAAGCCGGGCCGAGCAGGCGCGCCGCCGGAGACCAGGCGAAGCCGGCCGGGGTCTCCCCCGCGGCCAGCGCCTGGCCCGTCTCGCAGCCGGTGGCGAGGAAGTCGGTGACCATCAGCGTGCCGATGATGACGAGGATCAGGATCGCCTCGCCGGAGAGCGTGAGCCGCTCGGGCTTGACGATCACCCGGCGGTAGATCGCAAAGCTCACGGCCACCAGCACCACCAGCTCGAACACATCGCGCACCGGCAGGTAGAGATTGCCCAGCAGTTCCCCGGGACCGAGGAAGGGGAAGGCGAAGCCGTGGCGCACGAATCCACCGCCCACCATGTGCACCGTGTTGAGCGCCACCGCGAGGAAGCCCCAGAAGATGAAGGCGTGCATTGCGCCGGCCACGTATTCGCCCCGGATCATCCGCGTCTGGCCGATGGCGATCTTGATCGTCTCCCAGATCCGGCGCGGGATGTTGTCGAACCGCGGCTCCTCCTCGGGGCCCATCGCCGCGAGCAGGCGCAGCCGGTACCACATCGAGAAGCCGAACCAGAGCAGCGCGGCGGCGAAGATCGCGAGGAAGGCGATCAGCCCGCCGATGGTGGACGTAGGGTACGGAAGGTGCATCAGGGACTACCTCCAGAAAGAGCGGCGCAACGTCGGCGCGGCTACGCCGCGCGTCTTTGGTTTTTGGTCTGTAGTTATTGGTTCTTAAGCAAAGACCAACAACCAATAACCAACAACTCCTAGCTCTTGACCTTCTTGATCTCCTCGACCAGTTCGGGCACCGCCTTGAAGGCATCCGCGACCACGTAGTAGTCGGAGACGGCGCAGATCGGCGCCTCGGGATCCTTGTTGATCGTGACGATCGTCTTGCTGCCCTTCATCCCGGCGAGGTGCTGGATCGCGCCCGAGAGGCCGATGGCGAAGTACAGGTCCGGTGCCACGATCTTGCCCGTCTGACCGACCTGCAGGTCGTTGGGCACCCAGCCCGCGTCCACGGCGGAGCGCGTGGCGCCGATCGCCGCGTTGAAGAGGTCGGCCAGCGACTCGATCATCTTGAAGCCGTCCTCGCCCTTGAGCCCGCGGCCGCCCGAGACCACCACCGCGGCCTCGGTCAGGTCCGGCCGGTCCGACTCGGTCTTCTGGAACTCGACGAAGTTCTTGTCCACGCCGGCCTCGACATCGACCGCAACGTCGCTGACCGCGCCGGCGCCGCCCTCGGCGGCCGCGTCGAACTCGGTGGTCCGCACGGTGAAGACCTTCTTCGGCGTGCTGACCTCGACGTGGCCGATCACGTTGCCGGCCCACATCGGTGTCAGGAACAGACCGTCCTCCAAGCCGAGGCAGTCGCTGATCATGCCGGCCTCGAGCTTGGCCGCGACGCGCGGCATCAGGTCCTTGCCCGTGGTGGAGGCGGCGCAAGCCACCGCGTCGGCGCCGATCTCGTTGGCCACCTTGACCACGAGATTGGCGTAGGTCTCGGCGAGGTAGCCCTCGAGCTTGCCGTCGTCGGCCACGTGTACGCCGGCCAGGCCGTACTTGTTCAGGCCCTCGGCCAGGCCCTTGACGCCGCTGCCGGCGAGCAGCGCGTGCACCTCGCCGCCCTCGGCGACCTGCGATGCGAAAGTGAAGACGGAGAGATTCGATTTCTTCAGCGCTCCGTCGAAGTGCTCTGCGAATACCAAAACCTTGGCCATTTTATCGTCTCCCTAGCTCCTGTTTAGCCCGTTTGTCATTGCTCCACCGGTCCGGGTGCTAGATCACCTTGGCCTCGTCCCGCAGCTTAACCACCAGGGTCGGGACGTCCTCGACCTGCACGCCGCCGGCCCGCTCGGGCGGCGGACTCATCTTCTTCACCGTGCAGCGAGGCGTGAGATCCAGTCCCAGGTCGGCCATGGGCTTCTCGTCGATCGGCTTGCGCTTGGCCTTCATGATGTTGGGCAGCGAGGGGTAGCGCGGCTCGTTGAGCCGCAGGTCGGCCGTGACCACCGCGGGCAGCCCGACGTCGATCACCTCGAGGCCGCCGTCGACCTCGCGGGTCACCTTGGCCCGTCCGTCGGCCAACTCGATCTTGGAGGCGAAGCAGGCCTGCGGCGCGTTGATCATCTCGGCCAGGATCTGGCTCGCCTGGTTCGCGTCGTTGTCCACGGCCTGCTTGCCGGTGAGGATCAGGTCCGGCTTCTCCTCCTCGATGATCTTGGCCAGGATCTGGGCGATACCCGCCGGGCAGGGCTCGTCGCCGTCGACCACGATATGGATCCCGCGATCGCCGCCCATGGCCAGGCCCTGGCGGATCTCCATCGCGCCCTCCTTGGGGCCGATGCCGATCACGACCACCTCGGCGTCACCCGCCTCCTTGATGCGGACCGCCTCCTCGACCGCGATCTCGCAGAAGGGGTTCACCTTGTAGTTCATCGAGTCGGTCACGATGCCCGTGCCGTCGGGCTTGACCTTGATCTTCATGTCTGGATCGGTCACTCGCTTTGCCGTCACCAGGATTTTCACGACTGTCCTCCTCCTGCTTGGCTCGAATGGTCTAGGGAAATGAGAAACCGTGTGATTTCATGCCGATCAAAACCTCGCCCGGCCATCTCCGGACGCCCGGGCGAACGGATAGATAGCAAGTGTAACGCTCTGTGTCAACCAGGAAAGCCAGTGGGGAATTCGGTCCGGGAAATGGCTAGACCGCCGCCTCGCTGGCCGAGTACCCGCGGCCCTCGACCGCCTCGATCAGCGCCTCGACAGGGACCTGGCCGCGGACCGAGGCCTCGCCCTCCTCGAGGGACACCTCCACCGCCTCCACGCCGTCCACGCCCTCGAGCGCCTGCTCCACGCGGCCGCGACAGTGGTTGCAGGTCATGCCCTCAACCCTGATCCGGATCCGCGCCACCGCGTCGCCCTCGTCCGCGGGCGCGCCCCCGTCGAGCCACCGCTCGCGCGCTCGGGTGAGCAGCGCGCGGAGCACCAGCGCACCGAGCAGAGCGGTCGCCAGCCACTCCCACCACGCCACGTGCATCAGCGGCCCGTGCGCGTGCTGGCCCGAGCCCGACGCGGCCAGCGGCAGCGTGGCGCCAGGGAACAGCAGGTGGAACAGCACGCCGAAGCCGTAGCTGACGACCACGATCGTGGCCAGGTACACGGCCACCACCCGCCGACCCAGCACGCGGGTGAACACGGTCAGCGTGGCCAGGTTGGTCGCCGGACCGGCGATGAGGAACACGATCGCGCCGCCCAGGGGCATGCCCTTGAGCACCAGGGCCGCGGCCACCGGAATCGAGCCGGTGGCGCAGACGTACAGCGGCACCGCGACCAGGAGCACCAGCGCCATCTGCAAATGTGGATCGCTCACGGCACCGGCGAGGAAGTCGTCGGGTACAAACGCCGCGATTGCGCCGCCGGCCAGGGTGCCGACCACCAGCCAGAAGGCGATCTCCTCGACCAGCATGCCCAGGCCGTACGAGAGCCCTTGGCGCACCCGGCCCGACAGCGGCAGATCGGGCGCCGGCGTCTCGCACGCGTCTCCTTCGCAGGCCTCGGCCCCGGTTGCAGCAGCGGTTGCGGCCTCGCGGCCCTCCCGGGTGATCAGGGAGGCGATCGTACCGCCGATCACCCCCGAGACCAGCGCGGTGACCACCTTCCACAGCGCGAGCGGCAGCCCGAGCATGGCGTACGCGGCCAGGATCGAATCCACACCGGTCTGCGGTGTCGAGATGAGGAAGGAGGTGATGGCGGCACGCGAGGCGCCCTGGCGCTTGAGCAGGTCGGCAAAGGGAATGATACCGCAGGAGCAGAGCGGCAGGGGCGTCCCGATCGCCGCGGCCTTGGCCGCTGCGCCGAGGCCGTGCCCGCCCAGGTGGCGGGCGACCCACGCCTGTGGAACCAGGGCGTGCAGCAGACCGGCGAGCACGAAGCCGAACAGCAGGTACGGCGCCATCATGCGGAACATGTCCAGCGAGTGGAGCAACCAGGCGAGTACCACGGCGCCTCCTCCGGCAAGTCCCCAAAACTTACTATCATCATCAGATATTGCTCCGTCAACTGAAGCGTTCGCATCTCCGCCTTATTTGACCCGGAACCGTGCTTTCGCTATTGGTTCCTGGATGCCAGCGGATCCACCCGACAGAGGAGACCCGCCAGGCCACGAGCCTGGAGAGCCGGCTGCACAGCCTCCGGCAGCCGACCCCAGTCGCAGCGCCACGCCGCGGGAGCTCCCGGCCCATCAGCCAGCGGCGCCCGTGGTGCCTGGATCCGAGATTGCCGAACCCGAGCCGGCCATCCCGCTGCCGCCGCCACCGCTCGCGGCCGGGCGAGCGGACCAGCCCGCCGCGCCGGCGCAGTCGCCTCCAGCGCCGCAGTCGCAGCCGGTGCCGCAGTCGCAGCCGGCGCCGCAGTCGCAGCCGGCGCCGCAGTCGCAGCCGGCGCCGCAGCCAGCCCATGCAGCCACGGTGCCGGCCGTGGACCCGGTGGCTGCGCGGGCCAGAGAGCGCGGCGTGGACGTCGAGGTCCAGCGGGTGTACGAGCTGGCCTCGGTGCTGCAGAAGACGGTCAAGACCTTCATGCTCTACGGCGCCACGGGCAGGGCGGCCCAGGACTTCCTCGGCCGGCTGGGCGACGCCTTTGGCGGCTATCTCGACGAGTTCGGTCCGCTCACGGTGCGCATCGACTCCTCGACCATGAAGTTCCACGACGAGCCCGTGCTGAGCGAGGAGTCCGAGACCGAGACGTACCTGTACCGCCTGTACGCCGACGGGATCCGCCAGCTGACCTTCCAGCCGGGCCTGACCATCGACGAGCTCGCCGATCTGGTCGAGATCCTGGCTCTCGATCCCGGCTCCCAGGCGCTGCGCGACGACGACATGGTGACGCTGTTCTGGAAGAAGGACTTCGCCCACCTGCACTACGTGGTGGTCGAGAGCTTCACCGAGACCAGGGGGCACACGGAGGGCCAGGGCAGCGTCGATTTCGAGGCCGCCCTGTCCCAGATCCTGGAGGCGGTAGACCGGGACATCCCCGCTACCGAGCGCGTGCGCTCGGCACGCATCACGGCCGAGGACCTGCAGGCCGAACCGCTCGAGAATCTGCCCGCCGACCTCCTCGAGGGCGTCGACGACAAGGCGCATGTGTTCAACCTGTCCCAGGAGGAGATCGATCGGATCCACGCCGAGGTGATAGCCCGCGAGGACAGCGACGATCTGGTCAAGGTGATCGACATCCTCACCGAGATGCTGGCCTGGGAGTCGAACCCGGACGAGACCCGGGAGGTGGAGGAGGTGCTGCTGCTGCTGCTCGATACGGCCCTGACCCAGGATCGGCTGGGCGTGGCCAGCCGGGTGGTCGGCAGCCTGCGCTGGCTGACGATGCCCCGGGAAGACGGCCTCGCCTATCCCGAGGCCGCGGTGGCCGCGGCGCGGAACGGACTGGTCCAGGCCTGCCTCGTCGAGCGGCTGCGGCCCTTTGTCCGGCGGTTCGCCGAGCAACCCGAGCACCGGGAGCAGACCCTGGCCCACCTAGGCTCGCTGCCGCCCGAAGCGGCCGAGCCCATCGCCGATCTGCTGGCCGACGTGCCCAACGCCAAGGACCGTGCCGAGATCCGTGATCTGCTCCTCAGGATCGGTCGGGACCGGCCGCAGATCTTCACCGAGCGTCTCGGCCACGAGAAGAGCTTCGTGGTCCTCGACATGATCCACATCATCGAGCGGCTCGCGTCTCCGCAGACGCTGCAGGCGCTGGTCAAGACCTTCAAGCATCCGAACCCGAAGATCCGCATGGCGGTGCTCCTGGCCACACGCACCTTCGAGCACCGCGACCTCAAGTTCTTCCTCTCGCACGCGCTGCAGGACGAGGAGGAGCCGGTCCGGATGCAGGCGATCAAGGAGATGGCCCGGTTCAAGGGCGACGACACCGCGGAGCACCTGATGGGTCAGATCCAGGATCCGTCATTCCTCGAGCGACCGCAGGGCGAGCAGCGCGAGTGGTTCCGCACGCTCGGGGCCGTGGCCGGCCCGGCCCTGGTTCCGGTCCTCGAGGAGATCGTCACGGCCCGGCGCGTCCGCAAGAAGACCCAGTTCGACCACGTGCGCGCCGGCGCGATCATGGCCATCTCCCTGATCGGCGGCCCGGCGGCCGCCGAGGCCCTGGAGCGGCTCGAGGGCGCGCGCCTCTCGGGAATGCTGAAGTCCGTGCATCGCCGCGCTCGCGAGACGATCGAGGGCGGCGGAGCCGGTGGGGAGGGCGATCGTGGCTGAGGGTCCGCCCGATCGCGATCAAGTCGATCAGGAGCTGAACCGGCTCGGCGAGAGCATGATCAACCAGCTGTTCATGCTGATCCGGACACTTCGCATGCACAACATCGAGAACGAGGCTTTCTCCCGTCCGCTCGAATCACTGAAGGAAACGATCAACCAGGTGATCAACCTCGCCGGGCAGGCCAAGCTCGTCGGCGTGGGCAAGGACATCTATCTCAACGAGAACCGGATCCGGGTGCGCTATCGCAACATGGATTGCGCGACCTTCATCGTCGAGCAGCTCGCCCTGCGCAACATCGGCGAGCTGAGCTTCCCGCGCCACGTCGAGGTGCCGGAGCTCAAGCGCTTCCTCTCGCTGTTCTCCAAGGACCTGCGGGACGATCCGCACGCCGCGGAGCAGGTGAAGAACTCGCTGCAGGGTATCACCCTCGGCTCATTCCGCAAGCTGGTGGACGACTTCGGAGACGCCCAGCTGATCGACAAACGCAAGTACGCCTTGCGGGTCTATACCCGCGCCGTGCTCGCGCTGAAGACGTACGTCGAGGAGCTGAACAAGGGGGAGATGCCGCCCACGCGGCGCCTCCTGCGCGTGGTGCAGGAGCTGTGCGACATCGCAGCCGGCGAGACCAACTTCGTGCTCGGGCTGGTGTCGATCAAGCGTGACGGCGACTCGCTCTACCACCAGTCGGTGAACGCCACCCTGCTCGCCGCCGGCCTGGCCCAGCGGCTCGGCTTGCCGCGCTATGTGGTCGCTGACGTGGCGATGGCCGCGTACCTGCACGACATCGGCATGGCCGCCGTGCCCCAGGAACTGCTCGACAAGCCGGGCAAGCTGACCGACGAGGAGCGGGCCCAGGTCTCGCGGCACGTGCTGATCACCATCCGCCAGCTGCTGAAGTCCGGCGGCTTCGAACGCTCGCGAATCAAGCAGATGGTGGTGGCGTACGAGCACCACCTGCGCTTCGACGGTGCGGACCGACCCCATCGCGAGATGGACATCGATTTCCTCTCGCAGATGGTGGCCGTGGCCGATACCTACGTGGCGCTGACCGCGGACAAGCCCTGGCGAAAGGCCTTCCGTCCCGACGAGGCGCTGCGGCAGATGCTGTCCGACGCGGGCAAGAAATTCGATCCGCTGCTGATCAAGAGCTTCGTCAACCTGGTCGGCGTGTTCCCGGTGGGCACGGTGGTCACGCTCAGCACCGGTGAGGTGGCGCTGGTGTTCATGAACACGGAGCAACCCGACCGGCCGGTGGTCAAGCTGCTGCTCACCGCCGACTGGGGGAAGCCGGGACCGCTGCGGCACTACGACCTGTCCGAGATCGACGAGACCGGCGAGTACGTCCGCACGATCGTCGGAGCGGTCAGCGCCGAGGAGCATGGCATCAACGTGGCCAAGGCGTTGCTGGAGTGACCCTCCCCGGTGATCTCAGAAAGCTGTGGATTTTGAATCCCAGACAGGGCAGAATCCCGTCAGGAGCTGAAGAAGGTATTTCCGTGTGAGAATCCGCTCTCGGGCGACGAGAGGGCGAGCGGAACCAGGATGGCCAGCGAGGCGATCGGCGAGATCATCGAGGATGCCCGGCGGGGTGATCCGGACGCCCTGCGCGCGCTGTTCAACCGCTTCTCCGGCCCGGTGTTTCGCTTCGTGGTCCACTTCACCGGCGACCGCGCGGCGGCCAAGGACCTGACCCAGGACATCTTCGTCACCGCCTTCGGCAGGCTGGACGAGCTCACAGGCAGCAAGACCTTCCGCGGCCTGGTGTTCCGGCTGGCCGCCACCGCCTGCCGTCGTCACGGCCAACGTGGAGAGAACGGTCCGCCCGACTTCGAGGTCGTGCGCTTCGACGAGCACGAGATCTCCGAGCCCCTGCTCCGCCAGCTCAAGGAAGAGGCCATCGCCGAGACGATCCAGGAGATCGACGAAGCCGAGCAGCAGGAGGCGGTGAGGCTGTTCTACGGGGAGTCCGAGCTGAACGCGGCCGGGATCTGCGAACGGCTCAAGCTCTCCTCATCCACGGTGGCCGATGTCCTCGCGCGGGTGAGAAGCCGCATCCGGCGGCGGGCAATGGAGCGCCTCCGGGAGCATGCGGACGCGGTGATCGCCGGATGAGCGAGTGCCCGACCAGAGGAGAGGCCTGGGAGAAGATCCTCTCCGCCGACGCCGATCCCACAGAGCGCAGCAAGGCGATCGCTCACGCCCTCGGCGGCTGCGAGGAGTGCAAGCTGCATCTCGAGGCGGCGGGCGCAGAGCTGGACTCGCTGCTGTCGGTGGCCTGCGTGCGCGACCTGCCCTGCGACGAGCACGAGCCGCTGTCGGCCGAAGAACGCGACGCGGTCTTCGCCGTGGTGATCGAGTGCGTGCTGCCCGGGGAAGGCGCCGAGGCCGGAGTCGTGGCGCGGCGGACGCCGACCTGGCCCGAGGCCGAGGTGTCGATCCCCGACGAGGAGATCGGACTCGGACGGACGATCACCCGGCCGGAGACAGACAGCGCGCCCGCCGTTCCCGGCTGGCGCTACGCCCTGACCGCGGCGATGTCGCTGGCCGCGATCACGGCAGCCGTGGTGGTGCTGTTCATGATGATGCCGGCCGGCCACGTCCCGGCCGACGGAGCCGCCGGGGAGCTGGACGAGGCGGCCGTCGTGGCGGGCGCCGAGCTGACCCTTCACACGGGCTCGTACGACGAGCACGGCCAGCCGCTCGTCGGAGACGCCATCGCGGACGGGGCCGAGGTCGAGGCCGGGGATGTGCTCCTGTTCCGGGTCACCACGAGCTGCGCGGGATACCCGTACCTGGTGATCGAGCGCGAGAACCGGGCGCCCGACGTGATCTGGCACTGGGAGACCAAGGACTACGCACCCGGCGAGTGGACGCTCGAGTCCCAGGGCATGGCGATCGGCCTGAGCACCTTTGGCGAGTCCGGCAAGCTGGTGCTGCACCTGTTGCTCGAGCCGGACCTGCGCAGCCTGTACACCGCGAGGTCGCTGCTCGAGACGGCCCTGGAGCCGCATCCCAAGGGCGAGTGCTGGGCACGGGACAGCGTGACCGTCCATGTCAGGCCGCCTGCCGCGCCCTGATCCTGCAGGTTCAGCGGGCACCGTCTGGTAGTTCCGGTGGGTTTGGTCAGTGCTCGGGCACACCCTTGCCCTTCTCTATCAGGGCCCGCACAAAGGACTCGATCCGCTCCCGGTCGGCGTCCTTCAGCTTGGTGAAGCGGATGCCGACCATCCAGCGACCGGAGTCGCCCTTGCGCTGGCACCAGGCCACCTTGCCCTCGGCGCGGATCGGATCCTCGCTGCCCGGAATCGAGAAGCGGAGCCCGATCCAGGTGCCGTCCTTGATCGGACGATTGGCGGTGATGCACACCCCTCCGGTGCTGATGTTGAGCGCCGGGTTGGTCAGCAGCGCCTTGGCCGTCTGCGAGGTGACCTCGATGTCGACGAACACCCGGGGCTGGCTGCGGCGCTCGCCGTCGTCAGCCTTGTCGCCGGGCTCCTTGGGCTCACGCGGTCCCTCCTTGATCAGGCGCTCGATCCGCGCCAGCAGGTGCTCGGGCTCGAAGGGCTTGAGCAGGAAGTCGTCGGCCGAGTAATCGGTGGGATCTCCGGAGCCGGTGCCGTCGAACTCGCCCACGCCTGCGCTGGTCAGCAGGATCGGGATGCCCTTGGTGTGCGGATTCCCTCGGAGTTTCTGGCTGATCTCGGTGCCGCGGATGTCGGGCATCACGACGTCGGCGACGATCAGATCGGGCCTGAACTCCAGGGCGAGCTTGAGCGTGGCCTTGCCCGAGCGGGCCGCGCGCACCTCGTGGCCGGCCTCCTGGAGAATATCCGTGGTCACCTTGAGGAAGAAGATGTCGTCATCGGCGACCAGGACCCGCATCCGCACCCTCCAACGAGCAGATCGACCCTACCCCGGGGCAGTGGCCGAAGGCAAGCATTTGAGATTCGAGCGGTGAGCTCCCCCCCGCCCCAGGCTTCGGCGTGACCGGGCCGGACCCGGGCACTGCACACTGGACAGCGCCCGCCGGATGAAGTATCTCCCAACAACCCTTTAAAACCGTAGCGGAGGGAGCACGATACCATGGCGGACAAGAAGAAACTGATGGTCCCCGATTTCTACAAGATGAAGAAGAAGGGCGAGAAGGTCACCTGGCTCACCTCGTACGACTTCCCCACGGCCCAGTTCGCCGAGGCCGCCGACATGGACATGATCCTGGTCGGTGACTCGCTGGGCATGTGCGTGTACGGGTACGAGGGCACCGTGCCGGTCGTGATGGACCAGTGCATCTGGCACGCCGAGGCGGTCCGCCGCGGCGCACCCAACACCTTCGTCATGGGCGACATGCCCTTCATGAGCTACCAGAGCTCGCTGTACAAGGCCGTCGAGAACGCGGGGCGCTTCCTCAAGGAGGCCGGCTGTGACGCGATCAAGCTCGAGGGCGGCACGCGCGTGGTGCCGCAGATCAAGGCCATCCTCGACGCAGGAATCGTGGTCTGCGGCCACATCGGACTCACGCCGCAGAGCTCGGGGCAGCTGGGCGGGCACAAGGCCCAGGGCAGGACTCTCGAATCGGCCAAGCTGCTGATCGAGGACGCCTTCGCAATCCAGGAGGCCGGCGCCCAGCTCCTGCTGCTCGAGGCCGTGCCGCCCGAGCTCGGCCAGTACATCACCGAGAAGCTAGAGATCCCGGTCTTCGGCATCGGCGCCGGAGTGCACACCGACGGACAGCTGCTGATCGTCTCCGACGTGATCGGACAGTTCCAGGCCTTCACTCCCAAGTTCGTCAAGAAGTACTGCAACGTGGCCGAGGTGATCACCGGCGCCCTGTCCGATTACGTCAAGGACGTCCGCGCGGGCAGCTTCCCGCAAGACGAGCACTGCTACAAGATGCTCAAGGGCGAGTTCGACAAGTTCAAGGCCTGGACCGAGGAGAAGGGCAAGAGCGCCTAGAGAACACCTAGAGCATTCCATGGACTGTGCGGCCTAAGTTGACTGGAATGACGTCAAATATGATATGCTCAGCACACTAAATACTCGGAGCGCCGCATGGGCGCTGCGGAGGAATGACGTGAGGAGTGGACGGAAAGCCATCCTGCTCGCCCCGGGGCTGGTCCTGGCCCTGGTACTCGTCACCCTGCCCTTTTCCGGCTGTCCCACGGAGGGCAACGGGGAGAACGGCGACCCACCCTGCCTCAACGACGGCGACTGCGGCCTGGACGAGCTGTGCAACGACGTCGACGGGAAGTGCTTCCCGGGCAACTGCCGGGTGGATCGCGATTGCGAGCAGGGCAGCGCGTGCGAAGACAACTGGTGCACCGGCACCTGCAGCTCGGACGCGGACTGCCAGGAAGGGGGCGCCAAGCCCGAGGCCGTATGCTACCGACGGACCTGCTACGGTACCGAGGAGAGCTGCGAGACCAGCGAAGACTGCGACCAGCCCACCGACAAGGCCACCTGGGTGACTTGCAACGATTTCTCGGGCAAGTGCGTCCCGGTCATCCCCGTCTGTACCCGGGACGACATGGACGTGGTATGCCCGGTCGGCATGGTCTGCAAGGCCGACGACGGCACCTGCGAGCAGGGTGTCTGCGTGGATCAGCCGGCGCAGTGCATGAGCATCTGCGACTGCCCGAGAGGAGAGATGTGCAACATCGACACGGCCACGTGCGTATCCGACACCAGCTGCGAGGAGGGCAAGCGTCCTGATCCGGTGGACGGGATCTGCCGCCGCGCGACCTGCGCCGATTCACGGGACTGCAACAACGGAGAATGGTGCGACAGCTTCGACTACCCGGGCTGCCGCAAGGAATGCGCGAGCGACAACGACTGCATGAAGAGCGAGGGCGAGGAGTGCCAGCCCGACAAGACCTGCCGCATGGCCACCCTCTGCGAGTATGACCAGAACTGCGAGAGCTGCGGCTGCAAGGCCGGCCTGGTCTGCGCCGTGGACCACCGCTTCGGCGAGAAGCGATGCCGGTATGCCTGCGACATCTTCGACAACGACTGCGATCAGGGCGAGCTGTGCCAGCCCGTGCTCGATGGCGGCACGTACCCTCGCACCGGCGGGGCCTGCCAGGCCCCCAACCAGGGCGGCGACGTCAGCGATGCCTGCGACCAGAACAACTACTGCGAGGCCAACCTGCTGTGCCAGGGCATGATCTGCCGGGCGATCTGCAACCCGGGCGGCGAACCCGGCTGCGACGCCGAGGTCGACTGCACGCCGTACCTCGGGATCGGCGTGTGCGGTGAGGTCGGCGGCTGCTCCTCGGACCTCGAGTGCAACTTCCCGGACGAGATCTGCTGGAACCAGGAGGACTGCCAGCCCGGCTGCCACATGCCCGGCACTCCGGTGAACTGCGACGGCGCCCACCCCTGCGACCCGGCCACCGGCCGCTGCCAGGGCGCGGGCGAGTGCGCCTCGGATGCCGACTGTGACCCGCCGAACACCATCTGCGACACCGAGTCCGTGCCGCCGCGCTGCACGCCGAGCTGCCTCTCGGTGGGCTGTCCGGGCACCAAGAAGTGCGACCCGACAACCGGCTACTGCAAGGAAAAGTGCCTGGGCGACGACAGCTGCAACCCGCCGGAGACGATCTGCGAGCACGATGTGTGCATCCTCGGCTGCGGCCAGCCCGGCGGGCTGGATTGCGGCGTCAACGACTGCATCGAGGCCACCGGACGCTGCGGCATGATCAATCACTGCGAGACAGACGACGACTGCAACCCGCCGATGACCAAGTGCGACGAGCCGTGGGAGATGTGCGTGGACGGCTGCGGGCTGACCGGCTGCGACACGGCCCAGGGCTTTCAATGCGAGAACACGACCGGTGAGTGCGTGTACAGCCCCTGCGACTACATCGGCTGCGCGTGCACGACCGCGGCCGACTGCCAGCCGGATCTGATCTGCGGGTTCTTCACCAAGAAATGCACCAAGAGCTGCCAGTCCGACGCGGACTGCGCACCCTTCTACTGCGGGACCCTGGGCTACTGCGAATAGGCCCGGATCAGCTCCGCCGCGGCCTCAAGATCTCCCGGATCTGCTTCAGCGCGTACTTTCCGGCACCGGGATCGCGCGCCGCGGTGGTCTCCTCGGGCACCTCGATGCCGTAGCCCCGCATCGCCGCGTCGGCCGCGGTGTAATGCACGCAGCGGTTGGTGCACACGCCGGTGAGGACCAGGTCATCCACTGCCTCGTCTCGCAGCACCTCCTCCAGGGTCGTGCCGAAGAAGCCGCTCCAGGTCGTCTTCTCGATGATGTAGTCACCCGGCTGGGGATCCAGATCCTCGATCACCTCGGCGCCGATGGTCTCGCGCAGCGCATGCGGCCTGGCGTGCTGGAACTCGGGATCGTCCTCGTCGTGGGTGTCGCAGAGATAGATCACGGGCTCCTGGCGCTCGCGGAACTCGCTCGCCAGAGCGCCGATCCGCGGCACCAGCGCCTCGGCGCCGGGCACGGTCATGGCCCCGCCCTCGAAAACGAAGTCGTTCTGCATGTTTAGGATCAGCAACGCTCTCTTTTCGCCCATCTCGCCTCCGGGGACGTCGCTTTGACATTCGAGGGGGGTGAGCCTACCATGAAACAGGGAAGGTGGGGAGCAGAATGAGGGCCGATTCCGGGGTCGAGCAGGAGAGGGCGATCCGCCCCTCCGAGCTGCTGCTGGCTCTGTCACGCGCAGCCGACCTGGCCGAGGGCCGTGAAGCGGGCCATGCCCGCCGGGTCGCTGCTTTGGCGCTGCAGATCGCGAAGACAGCCGGACTGGACGAGGCCGAGCACGGCTCCCTGATCGAGGCTGCCCTGCTCCACGACCTCGGCCTCACCGCGGTGGTGGGCAAGCTGGCGGCCGCACTGCCGTACACCGACGAGGAGGTGGTCACTCGGCTACACGCCGACCCCGAGGCCCTGATCTCCCGCATCGGCGGATCCGCACTGCAGGCGGCCGAGGCCGGCCTCTCGCAGCACCCTCGCGAGGGCGCCGCGCTCGTGGAGGTGGCGCCGCTGCCTCCGGTGGTGGCCCGCCTGGTGCTGCTGCACCACGAGCGCTGGGATGGTTCGGGGTACCCCGAGCGGCTGGCCGGCCCCGAGATCCCGAAGGCGGCGCGGATACTGGCGCTGGCCGACCTGGTCGAGAGCGCGGCAGGCCCGATGGGAACCCCGGCCGAGCAGGCAGAGCGGGCGCTGCGGCGGCTGGACCAGGAGGCCGGCCGCAGCCTCGATCCCGACATGGTCGCCGAGGTCAGGAGCGAGCTGGCACGGGACGAGCTGTGGCGCTCGCTCGATCCGCCTCCGGAGCAGGAGCTGTTCGACGAGCTCGACGATCAACCGCTGGACAGCTCGGAGCACCCGGCGACCCTGTTCGTCGACCTGTTCGGCACCCTGGTCGATTCCAAGTGCGCCTTCACCCGGCGACACTCGACCAATGTGGCGCGGCTCGTCGGCGCTGCAGCACCAGACCTCGGCCTGGACAGCAGATCCGTGCGGGTCGTCACGCGCGCCGCTCGCATCCACGACCTCGGGCAGATCGCGGTCCACAGCCGCGTGCTGGAGAAGGCCGGCTCCCTGGCGCCGGGCGAGCTCAAGCAGATCCGCAAGCACCCCAGCGTGACCGCGCAGATTCTCGATCCGCTGGCAGCGCTGCGGGAGGTGGTGCGCTGCGCCGAGGCACACCACGAGCGACTGGACGGGTCGGGGTACCCGCGCGGAGTGCCGGCGGAGGAGATCCCGACCGAGGTACGGCTGCTCGCCGCGGCCGACGCGTACGAGGCGCTGACCGCGGAGCGACCCTTCCGCGGCCCGCTGTCGCGGGACAGCACCTTGAACCTGCTGCGCTCGCGAGCCGGGCGGCAGTACGACGGCGAGAGCATCGAGGCGGTCGGCGATGTCACCGCGGACAAGAACCTGCTGGATGGGCAGGGGCACTGAGCAGATCGGAATCCGGCAAGATCACTCGACAACGACTCTAGTCCGCCGACCTCGGCCCCCGCGCCTGGGTCAGCCGGACTCTCAGCTGCTCGAAGCGGTCCCGCTCCTCGGGAAAGGCCTCGGCGATGGCGTCCACCGCCACCTCCAGCTCGCTGTCAGCGAGCGCGCCCTGCTTCTGCAGCAGCCCGATCATCGTGCCCGCCACCTGCATCGAGAGCGTCTTCTGCAGGATACCCAGGGTCTGGCGCGTGGCCTCGAAGGAGCGCAGCGCGAGCATGGCGTTGTCCCGGGTCCGCCGCAGCAGGTGCACCGTGAGCACCAGCCACAGGACGCCGAACACGCAGAACAGACCGGCGATCACGATCAAGACGATGGCAGTTGCGCTCATCGAGCTCCCCCAGTTACTGGAGAGTGCCGGAACCGCCGCGGTAGATCGTGGAGGTGGCCATGATCCGGCCGTCATCCTCCGAGTACAGCGTGGCGTGCTCCCCGCGGGTCAGCATCAGGCTGGCGTTCGGCGCTCCGGGCGGCAGCAGCGCTGTTACGTCGCCCGGGATTTCGAATCCGCCGTTGTCGGGCGGTGTGCAGATGCAGTTGTACGACAGCGAGCGGTCCTCCTCGGCCGCGGTGAGCACGATGCTCATCCGCTCCACACCGTCGTCGATCGCACCGTCCCAGCCGATGGCGATCGGCTGCCCGATGGTGAAGCTCAAGTCCGGGTCCTTCAGCGCGGGCTCGGTGACCTGGAAGTCCGGCGGCGTGAGCAGCGCGCCCGCCGCCCCGGGCACGCCCTCCGAGGCGTCGCCGGCCACCTCGATGTGCAGCTGCGCGGCCGCCGCGAACAGACGCTCCAGGTCGTCGCCCAGGTTGTCGCTGTACGACCATCTGCCCTCGTCGTCCTCGCTGGGCACGAGCAGCACCGGATCGACCAGCGCGCCGTGAATCGTGATCGTGCCGCCGGCCGTGCTCGGTGAGGGCAGGCACTCGGTGCCCGGATCGTCGGGCCGGATCAGGGTCACCCGGCAGTGCTCGAACTCGATCACCTCGTGGGTCGAGCCGCAGCTCTGCTCGATCGGCCGCGAGAACCCCGCGTACACATAGGCCCAGTCGCGGGTCTTGCCCACGAACTCGGCCACTGACACGTGGCCGCTGAAGGGCCTGAGCTCGTCCTCGCCGTCGGTCTGGGCCTCGCCCTCCTCGCCACCCTGCGGCTCGGCCTCCAAGGTATCCGGCTCCCCGGCGTCGGCATCCGGCTCGCCGGCGTCGGCATCCGGCTCGAGGTCTGGCTCGGGCTCGGGCGATACCTCGGCAAGGCCCTCACCCTCTGGATTCCCCAGACCGACCTCCACGGGCCGGACCGCCTCTGCGCGCGCCCCCCGGTTGTCGGTCACCTGCAGCTTGACCCAGAACACGCCGGTCTCCTGGAACACGTGCTCCCGCGTCGGATTCAGCGACCGCGACCAGTGCTCCCCGCCCTCGCCGAACTCGAAGGCGTACTCGGTGACGCGCCCATCAGGATCGGACGAGCCGCTGGCGTCGAACAGCACGGCCTGGCCCATGACCGGGCGGGCCGGGGTCACGAGGAAGCTGGCCAGCGGCCGCTTGTTCTCGGTCTTGCCGCAGCCCAGCAGCGCCAGCAGCGCCAGCAGGGCAACTCGTCTGGGGATCCGGCTCACCACTGTTCCTCGCCTCCCATGTTCGAGAATAACTCCGCACGCCTCGCCGGTCAACGTCGGGGCTGCGCGCGGCTCCCGATCTCGGCCACCAGCTCGCGATGGCCGACCAGCAGGTTGGTGAAGGCAAACGATCCCGCGCGCGTCACCACATGATACTCCCGGAACAGCCCGCTGTACACATCGACACCGACGACCTCGCTCCAGCCCGCGCGCACCTTTCGCCATGGTCCCTGGTACGCGATGCCACGGCCGTCGATGCGGATCGCGGTGCGCCAGTACAGGGCGCCGAAGAACAGGAAGAACACCACGAAGAACAGCACGCCGCCGAAGATCTCGAGGCGGGACTCGCCGCCCAGCACGAGCAGCACCGTGGCCGCGGCCCAGAAGGCGCTGGCCACGAAGACCGGATAGCGGATCAGGCGTGAGTAGCGGAAGACGCGGACGCCGTCGGGCTCGTGATTCGCGGCGCGGTTCGACACCCCGCAGTTGCTCCTTCCCGGTTTCCTCTTGCAGGCCGGGGCCGATCAGCCCGGAGGTGCCTCGTCCTCGTCGTTGAGATCCGCGACCATCTCGTGAACCGAGCGATGGCGGAGCACGAAGATCAGCACCAGCAAACCGGCCACGGCGAGCACGAAGCCCGTGTACATCGCGGCCTCATCGCGATCGCGGACGATCTTGGCCTCGATCAGCTCCTGGCTCCAGCCCTCGGCCGTGCCGTGCTGTTGGTGGTGGTCCATCAGCAACTTCTCGTAATTGTTCTGGAGCTCGTCCTGCTTCAGGTACGAGGTGACGCCGACGAGCAGGCCGGCGATGATCAGGATCACGGCCAGGAACAGCCCGCCGCGCTGCATGAAACCTCGCATCCGGTCCTCCCGTCGGGGCGCGATGATGATCCCTGGATAGCACAGGGTGATGGACCGCGTCCACCTGGAGAGACGTCACCCGGTGGCGGTCCCACGCCTCCCTATGCTACCCTGCTTCCCAGTTTCCAGGCGACGGGTGTCCAACCAGTGAACGAGTGCTGCGGGGTGGAATGACCGAGGAGCAGCTCGCAACACTCTACCGGAACCACGGCCCGGCGGTGTTTCGCCGGTGTCTGGCGCTCCTGGGCAACCCGGACGAGGCCCAGGACGCACTGCAGGAGGTCTTCTTGCGGGCCTGGACCAAGAGCGGTGAGTTCAGAGGCGAGGCCAGCCCGACGACCTGGCTGTACCGCATCACCACCAACCACTGCCTGAACCGCATCCGGGGCCGCAAGCGCCTCACCGAGGTCAAGCCCGAGCACCTCACGGCCGGGCCGTCGAGCGGCCAGGCCGAGGCGCGTCGCGTGCTGGCCGCGCTGATGCAGCGCCTCGACGAGACCAGCGCACGCATCGCGGTGTACCACTTCCTCGACAACATGCCCCAGGAGGAGATCGAGGAGGTGATGGGCATCTCCAGGCGGACCATCGGCAAGAAGCTGAAGAACATCCGCGAGCTGTCGCGCCGGCTGGGCGCACAGCCCGGTGCGAGGGGTTGATGGACGAGGCAGGCCACCTCTCGGACTTCCTGCTCGACCGGCTCCGCGCCGGCGATCTCGATGGCCCGCGCGAGCAGGAGGTGCGAGCCCACCTCGCGGCCTGCGAGGACTGCCGGGCGAGAGCCGCCGCCCTGGACGGACAGGCGGCAGAGTTCCTGGCCGGCACGGAGGCGCCCGCAGACTTTGCACGACGCATCGCTGCGCGCCGCAGCGAGCGCGTCCGGACCAGCTCGATGCGTCCGCTGGGCATCGGCCTGGCCGCCGCCGCGGCTGCCGCGCTGATCGTGGCCTACGGCCTGATGCCCTCCGAGAAGGGCGGGGACCGCATCCGCACCAAGGGCTCGGTCGACCTGAGCTTCTACGTCGACCAGGACGGCAGCGGCCGGCCCGGCCTGGCCGGCGAGACCCTGCGCGAGGGCGATCGCATCCGCCTGGCCGTGGAGCCGGGGGCGCATCGATTCGCGTTCGTGGTCAGCGTGACCGCCAGCGGCGAGGTGACACCGCTCTACCCCGAGGGGAACGGACAGAGCGTGCCGGTAACCGCCGGAGAACGGTCCCTGCTCGAGGGCAGCGTGATCCTCGATGCGTACCTGGGCGAGGAGCGGCTGTTCGCGCTGTTCTCGGATCGGCCGCTCGGCGCCGAGCAGGTCGTGGCCGCGGCCAGGCAAGCGCTGAACGGAGTCAGGGAGCAGGACGAGCCCGGAGTGCAGAGCCTGCACCGCCTGCCCCTGGAGGTTTCCCAGGCCACGATCTGGTTCAGGAAGGAGTAGCGCGCTTGACCCATCGCCGCTCGCCCGGCGCCGCGATCGCTGCGGCCCTCGCTGCCATGGTACTGCTCGTACCCTCGGCGGCGGGCGCGGTGCAGCGCCTCGCAGTGCTGGTCGGCCACAATCACGGCGGCCCTGACGAAAAGGTCCTGCACTTCGCGCTGCAGGACGCCGAGAAGCTGCGCGACGTGCTGCTCGAGCTCGGCAGCTTCGAGGCCGGCGATGCGGTGCTGCTCTCCGAGCCCCGACCGACCGACGTGCGCCAGGCCCTGATCGCGGCGATGCACCGGTTCCGCGAGAGCCGCGATCCCGAAACGATGTTCCTGTTCTACTACTCGGGCCACGCGGACAAGGAGGGGCTGAAGCTGGGCCGCCAGCGTCTGGATCTGACCGAGCTGAAGCGGCTGGTGGCCGGCACCGGGGCCAAGGTGCGGGTGCTGCTGCTCGACTCCTGCCGCTCGGGCGCGATCACCCGCGAGAAGGGCGGCCGCCGCGGGCCGGCCTTCGAGGTCAGCCTCGATGAGCGGCTCGCCGCTCGCGGCCAGGTGCTGATCGCGTCGTCCAGCGAGAACGAGGTGGCCCAGGAATCGGAAGATCTCAACGGGTCCTTCTTCACTCACTACCTGGCCAGCGGGCTGCGCGGAGACGCGGACCGCTCGGGCGACGGCCAGGTCACCCTGGGCGAGGCATACGGGTACGCGTATCACCACACCGTGGAGGGCACCTCCGAGACCCGCGCCGGCTCCCAGCACCCGACGTACCGCTTCGACATCGCGGGCGCCGGCGACATCGTGCTGACCAACCTGGCCGAGGGCAAGGCGGCCCTGCTCTTCCCGCGCGGCGCGGCCGGCGACTTCCTGGTCTGGAACCGCGAGAACCGCACCGTGGTGGCCGAGGTCCACCTCGACGGCAGCACCACGAGGCGCCTGGCCCTGCGGCCCGGAGAGTACGTGGTCAAGCGCAGGATGGAGGATCATCTCGAGCTGGCCGAGATCGAGCTCGACGACGGCGACGTCAAGCGGCTCGATCTCGATGCGATGGAGGAGGTCGACTTTGCCGACGACGTGACCAAGGGGCCGTCAGATCCGCCCTTCGAGATCTCGCTCGGCGCGCGCGTGGGGTTCCAGGAGTTCTTCAACGCCAGAACCCGCACCGACCTGATCGCGCCGGTGTGGGCCTACGGCATCGAGGTCGCCCTGCGCAGGTTCCCGGCAGATTTCTTCGACCTCAAGCTCGAGGTGAGCTTCACCCGCGGAGAGCAGACGTACCGGCTGCCGGACGAGATGGATGTGGTGGGCACCTTCAACGAGCTCAACGTGGGGCTGTCGATGCCGTACGTGTTCCGCTGGAAGGGCCTGGCCCTGTACGGCGGGCCGCGGATCGCGGGGCTGTACCTGGTGCGCGAGTTTCCGCGCGCCGAGTACTCGCAGGACTACTTCTCGATCTCGCCGGGCCTGGTGGTCGGTGTCGGGTACGCGCCGATCGACGAGCTGCGGATCGAGGCCGAGTATAGGATCAACTACCTGTACGTGAAGCTCGACGACGAGTCGCGGAATCTCGGGTATTATGAGATCTTCGCTGGCCTGTCGTGGGGCTTCGGGATCTAGAGGGAGGACGGGACGATGAGACGCACTGGCTTCCTCTCCCTGGCCGCCCTGCTGGCCTTTGCCGGCTGTGACGGCCTTTCGAACGATGTGTTCCTCGAGGGCGAGGGCATGGTCTCGGGCCGGTTGCTGCTCGACGGCCAGCCCGCCGGCGGCGTGTACCTCTACGTGGTCGGACACCAGGACGCCAATGCACACAGCCAGTCCGATGGCACCTTCCGCCTCGAGGTCCCGGCCGGCGAGCAGTCGATCGTGGCGGACGACGGGCAGGGTTTCGGACGCAAGTTCGAGGTGCTGGTGGTGCAGGACCGGCAGACCCAGGCCGGGGACCTGCCGATCGAGGAGTACGCCACGATGCTGGGATACCTACAGGATCCCCACAGCGGCAGCGGACAGCCGGGCGTGCGCGTGGTGCTGACCGGCACGCATCTCAATGCGGACACGGATACAGACGGCAGCTTCGCGATCAAGTCGGTTCCGCCGGGCTGCTATTTCAAAATCTCGTACGATTGCCTGGAGGACAGTCTCGGCGTGTGTCTTCAGCCGGGCAGTGATTACAGCTTCGTGGCCTCGCCCAGCTTCGTCGAGGAATGCGACGGGATCGACAACGACTGTGACGGCGAGATCGACGAAGGCGGCGTGTGCGCCGGCGACCCGGACATCGAGGTCCAGCCCGGCTCGCTGGACTTCGGCACGACCGCGCTGGAGCAGGTGGTGTACCGGGACCTGGTGATAACGAACGTGGGTTACGCCGACCTGCATCTCGACGGAATGGCGTCACCGGATCCGTTTTCGATGGAATGGTTCGTCATTGACAGCCTGGCTCCGGGCCAGAGGGCCACGCTCACCGTCAACTTCGTCTCCCCGGTGCCCGGTGTGTTCGAGGAGCAACTGGAGATCCGCTCGGACGATCCGGACGAGCCGGTGATCCTCATCCCCATGCGCGGCGAGGCGTATGACGATCTCTGCGCGGGCGTGGTCTGCGGCGACAACCAGGTCTGCCACGAGGGCGAGTGCTTCAACGACTGCCGCATCCTCGGCTGCCAGGGCCAGGGCGAGACCTGCAACCAGGAGACCGGCCTGTGCGAGGTGACCTGCGGCGACGAGGACCACGACGGGTACGACTGCAGGAGTGACTGCGACGACAGCGACCCGGCGATCAATCCGGGCGCCGCGGAAATCTGCGACGGCCTGGACAACGACTGCGACGGCACCATCGACGAGGGCTTCCCCTGCCTCGCCGGCGAGATACGACAGTGCGGCAGCGATGTGGGCCAGTGCCAGTCGGGCACCCAGACCTGCAACGCGCAGTGCTACTGGGACGACGAGTGCGTGGGCGAGATCGGTCCCGCGGAGGAGATCTGCGACGAGCTGGACAACGACTGCGACGGACAGGTCGACGAGGGCTGCCCGGTCACCTGCAGCACCGACCAGGACTGCGGGGACGGCGAGATCTGTGATGGCGGGATCTGCACGCGGCCGGCCAACGGCCCGGACCTCTGCCCAACGCCCGAGTCGCTCGCCTTCGGCGTCGTCGAGGTCGGTCAGAGCGCGAGCCTCGAGGTTCGGCTATCGAACTGCGGCGACGAGGATCTGACGCTCAGCGAGATCATTCTCGAGCGCGACGCCGATCCGGAGTTCGCCGTCACCTCGCAGCACTCGCTGCCGCTGACCATCGCACCGAGCGGCTTCGCGGACGTCACGATCAGCTTCACGCCCGCCCGGGCGGGCTCGTGCACCGCCTCGCTGCGCGTGAGCTCCAACGACCCGGACGAGCCCGAGATCTGGATCACGATGACGGGCGAGGCCGAGGATCCATGCCAGCCCGAGGCCGAGATCTGCGACGGCATCGACAACGACTGCGACGGGCAGATCGACGAGCAGCCGGACGACATCTGCGGCGCGGACATGGTCTGCTACCAGGGCAGCTGCTTCGACGACTGCCGGGTCACGGGCTGCGGCGCCGGCGAGATCTGCAACCCGGTGCTCGGCATCTGCGAGGAGTCCGCCTGCTCGACCGACTTCGACGGCGACGGGTACTGCGCCGAAACCGACGACTGCGACGACCGCGACCCCAACGTGCACCCCGGAGCCGAGGAGCTCTGCAACGGGTACGACGACGACTGCGACGGACAGGTGGACGAGGGATGCTAAAGAGCCCCGCCCGAACTCCCTGACCGCGGGCCAAAAGCCCGCGGCCGTCCCGACCGATTTTTCCTTCCCACTCCCCTTCCCCGACGTGTCCAACCACTGTCCTGCGGATGCAAGGTCATAACCGGGCCGTGTCGGCCCCGACGGGGAGGTTCGTTCATGTCACGCCGCCTTTCAGTTTTCCTAGCAATCGCCTGCAGTTTGGCGCTCGCGGCCGGCTGTCAGGGCACCGACGACGTCAACCAGGGCAGCGGTCTGGCCTCGGTCTCGGGCGCCCTGACCGTGGACGACGAAGCCGCGGCCGACGTGCGGATCTACGTGCTGGGCCTGCCCCAGCTCGACGACCGCACCGACAGCAACGGCGAATTCGAGATCGTCGGCATCCCGGCCGGCACCCACGTGCTGGTCGCGGCCGACAACAAGGGTCACGGCCTGCAGTTCGAGGCCACGGCCGAGCAAGGTACGAAGCGGCGCGTGGGCACCCTGGCCCTGCGCGAGACCGGCGCCATCGCCGGCGTGCTCACGGTCGAGGGTCTGGAGGATGCCATCGGCACCGACGTGTACGTGCCGGGCAGCTCCTTTCTGGCCAAGACCGACGCGACCGGCCGCTTCTTCATCCTCGAGGTCCCGGCCGGGAGCTTCACCCTGCGCGCCGAGCGCGACGGCTTCCGGCCGGCCGAGGTCACGGTGGCGGTCCCGGCGGGCGGCGTGGGCGAGGTCTTCCTCACCCTGTCCCGCGACTGCGTGCCCGCGGCCGAGATCTGCGACGGTCTGGACAACGACTGCGACGGCGAGGTCGACGAGGAGGGCTGTGACGCGGACCCGGTGCTGCTGGTGCAGCCCGATTTCATCGACTTCGGCGCGGTCGAGGTCGGCTCCACGGCCAGCGCCACGATCGCCCTGTTCAACGCGGGCGGCGGCGAGCTGACCCTGGAGGCGGTGGCGGTGAGCGGGGCCTCGGATCCGGCCTTCTTCATCGCCGGCACCCCGGCCCTGCCGCTGATCCTGGCGCCCGGACAGGCGCTCGACCTGGCGATCGACTTCGCCCCGACCGCGCCCGGCCGTTTCTCGGGCGCGCTGCTCGCCACGGGCTTTGGCGTCACGGCCGCGGTGGCGTTGCTCGGCGTGGGCACCGAAGGCTGCAGCCCCGAGCTCGAGCTCTGCAACGGCATCGACGACGACTGCGACGGGCTGATCGACGAGGGAGTATGCGACGATCCCTGCGAGGGCGTGACCTGTGCGGCGGGCGAGATCTGCTACAACGGCGAGTGCCACGATCCGTGCTGGGACCAGGTCTGCCCCGAGGGCGAGATCTGCAACCCGCTGTACGGCCTGTGCGAGCCCGCCTGCGACGACCTGGACGGCGACGGCTTCTGCGCCGATACCGACTGCGACGATGGCGATCCCACCGTGTACCCCGGAGGCCGTGAGGCCTGCGGCGACGGCGTCGACAACGACTGCGACGGCATGGTCGACGAGGGCTGCGCGGGCTGCCAGCCTGGCGAGACCATGAGCTGCGGGCCGTACCCGGTGGGCGCCTGCGCGCAGGGCACGATCGTCTGCCAGGCCGACGGCACCTGGGGCCAGTGCGAGGGCGCGGTGTGGCCGGCGCCCGAGATCTGCGACGGTCTGGACAACGACTGCGACGGCATCATCGACGAGGAGGGCTGTGACACGCCCTGCACCTCGGACGTGGACTGCGCCGAGGGCGAGATCTGCGAGCGCGGCATCTGCGTGGAGAGCTGTGCCTGCCACAGCGACGCGGACTGTCCGGAGAATCACTTCTGCGTGGACTGCATCTGCGTTCCCGACGAGTGCATCGACATGGACGGCGACGGCTTCTGCGCCCCACCCAACAACGCCTGCTGCCCGGACTGCGACGACGGCGATCCGGAGACCTACCCCGGCGCGCCGGAGATCTGCGACGGCCGCGACAACAACTGCGACGGGCAGGTTGACGAGGGCGACGTGTGCGGAAGCACCTGCCAGGACGGCGAGACCCGCACCTGCGGCTCGGACGTGGGTACCTGCCAGAGCGGCGAGCAGGTCTGCGCCCGCGGCGAGTGGAGCGAGTGCCAGGGCGAGGTCGGACCGACCGCCGAGATCTGCGACGGCCTGGACAACGACTGCGACGGACAGGTCGACGAGGGCTGCTTCGAGCCCTGCACCACGGACGACGACTGCGGGCCGCACGGCATGTGCGAGGGCGGGCAGTGCGTGTACCCGGCCTGCTGCCCCGACCTCGAGATCACGCCGATGGCGCTCGACTTCGGCAACGTGGCCCTCGGCGCCACGGCCACGGGCACGATCCTGCTGCAGAGCGTGGGCGGGCTGGACGTGATCGTGGACGCGATCACCTTCGAGCGGCTGGACAACGAGGCCTTCATGATCGACAGCGTGTCGCTGCCCGCCGTACTCCAGCCGGGCCAGAGTCTCGAGCTGACCGTGCTCTTCGTGCCGTACGCCGAGCAGAGCTTCAGCGCGGCGCTGCGCATCGAATCGGACGACAACGAGGAGCCGACGATGATCGTCACCCTCACCGGCAGCGGCGGCGCGGGCTGCCAGCCCGAGCCCGAGATCTGCGACGGCCTGGACAACGACTGCGACGGCATGGTCGACGAGGGTGACCTCTGCGGCGAGGGCCTGATCTGCGAGGACGGCGCGTGCGTCGAGGACGAGGGCTGCACGCCGGACAACGATGGAGACGGGTACTGCCGCGACGACTGCGACGACATGGACGGCAGCGTGCACCCGGGCGCAGAGGAGATCTGCGACCAGATCGACAACGACTGCGACGGGCAGATCGACGAGGGCTGCTAGAAGTTCTCCTCCCGGCGGGGGCGCGACCCGGACCCGGTCACGCCCCCGCCACCCACCTCCTTGCTCCTGTCCTCCCGCGGCGCTACAGTGCGCACATGGCAGTCTCCCGCCTCCACGTCACCGCCGCGATCGTCAGGCACGAGGGCAAGATCCTCCTCGCGCGGCGCGGCACGGGCCCGCTGGCCGGCAGGTGGGAGTTCCCGGGCGGTAAGATCGAGCCGGGCGAGACGCCCGAGGCCTGCCTGGTCCGCGAGATAGGCGAGGAGCTGGGAGCCGAGATCGCGGTCCGCTCCTTCCTCGCCCGCTCGGACCACGACTACGACGGCTTCAGCATCCGGCTCGACGGCTTCCTCTGCGACTGGACCGGCGGCGAGTTCCGCTGCGGCGCGGATCACACCGAAATCGCATGGATCTCGCCCGGAGAGCTGCTCGGCTACGATCTCGCGCCCGCGGACGTGACCCTGGCCGAGGCGGCGGCTGCCGCGTGAGTCTTTGACTCGGCACCACCCTCGGATTATCATGTCTTCTCAATGATCTGCTGCTCCCCCGGAGGCCGGACGATGACGGCGTCACCCAACCGCGCAGCCCTGATCCTCCTCCTGCTCGCCCTGCCCTGGCTGGCTCCCGCCTGCAGCGACTCGAGCTCGGGCAACGGGGAAGACCTGATTCCCTGCGACGTGGACGGCGACTGCCCGGTCGGACGGCAATGCGACACCGCGACCGGATACTGCGGACCAGGAGGTGACGCGGACACGGATGCGGACACGGACCTGGACACGGACAGCGACACCGACGCCGACACCGACGCCGACACGGACACGGACACGGACGCCGACACCGACACGGACACGGATGCGGACAGCGACTCGGACACGGACAGCGACTCCGACACCGACACCGACACCTCGGGCCCCCAGCTCGAGCCGGATCCCGCCTTCCTCGAGTTCGGCTACGTTCCGGTGGGCAGCTCGGTGACCCGCGCGCTGTTCCTGCGCAGCATCGGCACCGCCGCGGTGGAGATCACCGGACTCGTGCTCGGACCCGGCACCAGCGACGAGTTCACCATCGAGCCCTCCGACGACCTGCCGGTCACCGTCGCGCCGGGCAGCCACTTCATCGTCGAGGTGACGTACACCCCGCTCGAGGAGGCGGCGCATAGCGGCACCCTGGTCGTCGAGAGTGACGACCGCAACCAGCCCGAGATCGAGGTGGAACTGCTCTCGTATCTCAAGGGCCGGCAGGAGATCCAGCTCGCACCGTACCAGCTGATCTTCGAGGGCGTGCAGCCCGGCGTGGCGCAGTCCAAGACCTTCCTGATCATGAACATCGGCACGCGCGCGCTCAAGATCACGCAGACCGTGCTCGGCACGGGCACCGAATCCGGCTTTGCCATCACCGGCACGCCCGGCGCGACCAGCCTGGCGCCCGAGGAGTCGGTGTCGGTGGAGGTGACCTACACCCCGCCGGACGCGAACGACCGCGAGGGCACGGTGGAGATCAAGAGCGACGACGAGGACGAGCCGACGTCGATCTGCCGCCTGCGAGCCGTGGGCACACCCAAGCCCGAGATCGAGGTCGTGCCGGGCCGCAGCCTGAGCTTCGGCTTCGTCGAGCCCTTCGACCGGCGCACGCTGGCCGTAGGCGTGAAGAACGTGGGCACCGCGGACCTGGTGCTCTCCAATCTTCAGGTCGGCGAGTTCATCCCTTCCACCGACTTCAACATCGCAAGCACGCACAACCTGCCGCAGACCGTCGAGCCCGGCGACGCGATCCCGATCGACGTGGAGTACTGGCCCAAGGAGGATGGCGAGCACTACTCGCAACTCGTGATCGACTCCAACGATCCGGACGAGCCGCGGGTCAAGGTCGTGCTGTCCGGCGTGTCCGACGACACCGAGCTGGAGGTTATCCCCAGCAAGCTCGACTTCGGGATGGTGCAGGCGGGCTGCCGCTCGGAGACGCAGTGGGTCACGCTGTACAACCGCGACGACGGCTTCGGCATGCTGGGACTGCTGGTAACGGAGATCCGCATCGGCCACAACGTGCCCGAGGAGTTCTTCATCGACTGGACGCGGACGCGTGCCTTGCCCTTCGACATCCCCTGGCCCGGGGAGGAGCGGATCTACCTCTACTATTCGCCCACCGACCTCGGCCCGGATTACGACACGCTGCATGTGGTGATCGACGACTGGGTCGCCGAGACGGTGACGATCCCGATCCGCGGCGAGGGCGTGTCCACCTCGAGCCAGACCGATGTGTTTCAGCAGCCGCTCAACCCGATGGCCGACATCCTCTTCGTGATCGACAACTCGGGCAGCATGGAGGACAACCAGACCAACCTGGCCAACAACTTCACCAGCTTCATCCAGGCGGCCACGGACTGGAACGCGGACTACCAGATCGGCGTGACCACCACCGACGTACACGAGGACATCAACTGCATGCCGCCGCACGTGCCGTGCAACCACGGCGCCATGGGCAAGCTGGTGAGCATCAACGGCGCGCCCAAGATCATCGACAGGAACACGCTGCCCAGCCCGGAGTGGGCCTTCCGCCAGAACGTGCAGGTCGGCATCGACGGCAGCGGCGACGAGGAGGGCCTGCACGCGGCGTACCTGGCGCTGGGCGCGCCGCTGATCACCACGCCGCTGAACCAGGACGGCAACGAGGGCTTCCTCCGGGAGAGCGCTTCGCTGACGATCATCGTGGTCAGCGACGAGAACGACAGCTCGCAGGAGAACACCTTCTTCTATCTCGACTTCTTTCAATACGTGAAAGGCTACCGCAACACCGACGCGCTGGCCTTCAGCGCGGTGGTGGGCCAGCCCGACGACGAGTGCGGCGACGGACTCTGCTGCTACTCGCCGGGCACGCGCTACATCGAGATGGCGAACAGCACGGGCGGGCTGGTCGCCGACATCTGCACCGGTGACTGGGGCGCCACGCTGGAGGAGCTCGGCCTGGCAGCCTTTGCCCTGCCCCGCTGCTTCAGCCTCACGCGCCGTCCGCTGGAGCCGAGCATCGTGGTCGAGGTCGACGACATGACCCAGGACAGATCGCTGTGGGAGTACGACCAGACCGGCAACTCGGTGTGCATGGACGCCGCGCCGGGCGCTGGCGCCACGATCGAGATCAGTTACAGCGCGGATTGCCTGGACCACCCGTAGAGGTAGAACTCCCCCACCCGCCGTGCTAGGATGTTTTTCTTCTCCCGATCCAGCACCGAGAAGGGGGTTCCACCGATGAAGAGAGCACCATCTGTCCTGCTCATCCTCGCCGCGCTGCTCGTCTGCGTGGGCTGCAAGACCGAGGCGCCGCCAGACGAGACCGCGGCCGAGGCCGCCGAGCCGACAAGGGTCAACAAGGTTGCACCTGCTGGGGCCGACGCCAAGCAGAAGCAGGAGGCGGCCGCGGCCTTCGACGCCATCGAGGGTGCGCTCAAGGGCGCGACCGACAAGGGCGAGGACAAGGACGAGGAAGGCGCACGGCTGCTCAGCGTGTCCAACAAGAAGCTCGGCAAGGAGCTCGAGGAGATGGCCGCCAAGCCCGGCAAGGACGGCAAGAAGCACCCGGCGGGCGTCAAGGAAGCCAAGCCCGAGTAGCTCCGTAACAGACGCCGCACGTCCGAGAGCCGGTGGCTTCGCCCGGAGACCCCGCATGGTCACGGAATGGCCACAAAGAAAAAGGGCGGCCGCGCATGACTGCACAACCGCCCAAAACTCTGGTAGCGGGGGCAGGATTTGAACCTGCGACCTTCGGGTTATGAGCCCGACGAGCTACCAGGCTGCTCCACCCCGCACCTGAACTCCAAAGAACTGAAGCCCGTCTCTACACCCCGGCCGGTACCCTGTCAAGGCAAAACCGTGTGGACAAGGCGCAACTCATCGCCTAAGCTCCTTATCTGGCCTATCGGAGGGGGCATGTTCCCGTTCACCGGCTTCTCGGATTCAGACTTCGACGCGTACGCGCCCGAGAAGTGGCAGAGCCGCATGTTCACCCGCGAGCGGATGGAGGTGAAGCAGAAGCTGCTCTCGCTGGAGAAGCTGATCCGGGCGGAGCTGGGCGACGACCTGACCGGCCTGGCCGCCGACGTGACCACCGAGAGTCCCTCGGTGTGGAACCGCAACGAGGTCCGCGACCAGTGGCTGTTCTATGTACGCGACGACGCGGCGAGCAAGAAGCTCGCGCCGCTGGTGGCCAAGGACCGCTCGCTGGCGCTCGACCTGATGGATCCGGCGCGGCACTGCCAGCACGCGGCGATGGCGCTGGTGGTCGATCAGCAGGGGCCCGAGGTCGGCGTGTACCTGCACACCAACGCCCACCTCGACCGCCGCAACCTGGCCTCGATGCTCAAGGAGAGCTACACGCGTGAGCAGCTCGCCGACTTCCTCGCCGCGCTACCCGACGACTTCATCGTTTCCAACGGCGAGCAGAGCAAGGCGGCAAACCAGGTGAAGGCCGATCCGACTTCGATCCTGCTCGCCGAGACCGAGGGCGAGGACAGCTGGATCCGGCTGGCGGCTCGATTCGATCGGGACGCCCCGGAGGTGCGATCGCGCGACCTGGCGCAGGCGGCCGCCGAACGCTTTCGCGAATACCTGCTCCCGCTGTACCACCTGATCGCGTGGAGCGACGAGAACGACCACCTCGGCCTGAAGAAGGAGATCGCGGAGCAGAAGAAGCAACGGAAGCGCAAGGCGCTGTCGCTCAAGCCCGGTGACACGGTGCGGATCACCGAAGGCTCCTTCGCCGGCAAGGTGGGTCAGATCGTGGAGATCGACCGCAAGGGCGTGGCGGCGGTGCGGCTGGGAGCGATGACGGCCCGGATCGAGGGTCAGTTCCTCACGCCGGCCAAGGGGTAGCGTTCGCCGCCGATGCGGCCGGCGAACGCGTCGTTGGTCATTGGTTGTTGGTTCCGCGCCACGCCCGACCTGATAACCGACGACCAACAACGCGCGGCTTCACTCCCAGTGAAGCCGCGCCCTACAACTTCGCGCAGCTCGTCGGCCCCTCGCCCTTGTGGCATCCCGAGCACGACACGCAGTCCGCCCGCTCCTTGCCCTGGAGGAACTTCTTCGGCAGATCCGGCTCGCGGATCAGCGGACGCGCCATGGCGACCATGTCGGCCTGGCCGGAACGGATCACGGTGTCGATCACCATCCGCGACCGGAATCCACCCACGGCGATGACCGGCACCTCGACCAGCGACTTGACCTTGGCCGCGAGATTCAGCAGGTAGCCCTCCCCGCCCGAGCCCTCGGGTCCACGAACCGCACCCCGGCCCTTGGGAGTCTCGAGCATTCCGGCCGAGACCTCGATCGCATCCACGCCGGCCTCGGCCAGCGCCACCGCATGCTCGAGGCCTTCCTCGGCGCACAGCCCACCCTCGATGCCGTCCTCCAGGTTGAGCTTGATCAGCAGCGGGAGGTCGTCGATCTCCTCGCGAACGCGAGCGACCGTCTCCAGCGCAAAGCGCCGCCGCCCTTCCGGGCTCCCGCCCCAGCCGTCCTCGCGCCTGTTGGTGTGCGGCGACAGGAACTGACTGATCATGTAGCCGTGCGCGGCGTGGAGCTGCACGGCGTCGAAGCCGGCCTCCTTCACCCGTCGCGCCGCCTCGGCGAAGTCCAGCAGCAGCCCCTCGATCTCCTCCTCGAAGAGCGCGCGGGGCTCGGTACCCAGCACCGGTTCCGGGACGACCGAGGGCGCCACCGGATCCCTCGTGGACGGAGGGACCTGGCGCCCCCCGTGGACTATCTGCGCGGCGATCCGGGCGCCGCCATCTCCCGACGCGTGGTGAAACGCCTGAACCAGCTCCGAGAGCCCCGGGATCTGCGAATCATCGAACAGACCCAGCTGCCGTGGATTGCAGCGCCCGTCCGGACGGATGAAGGCGTAGCCCGTGATCACCAGCCCGGCGCCGCCGGCTCCCAGGGGCCGGTAATACTCGATGAACTCGGGTGTGACGTGACCCTCGTCGTCCGCCGCGCGCTCGGAAGTAGCCGAGCGCACCACCCGGTTGGGCACTCGCATACCACGAATGTCGATCGGATCGAAGAGCTCGGCCATGGATTGAACCGCCGGCGTCCTACTCGAAGATGCTCACGTCGCCCTTGCCGGCGCGCAGCACGATCGGGATATCTTCGACCATGTTCACAACGCTCGACGGCTCGGGCAGGATGGTGGTGCCGTCGATGACGATCTCGAGAGCGTGGCCAAGGCGCTCCTCGATGTCGAAGGGATCGGAGAAGGGCGCAGCACCCGGAAGATTCGCCGTGGTGCTGATGATCGGATTGCCCAGCATCTGAACCAGGGACAGGGCGATGCGATTGTCCGGTATCCGGATGCCCACGGTCTTGCGCTTGGTGAGCATGATCCGCGGAACCTCGGAAGAGGCCTGCAGGATGAAGGTATAGGGACCGGGGAGCAGTCGCCGCATCGTCTTGTACGCATAGTTGGAGACCTGCGCGAAGCGACTGATATCCTTCAGATCCGAGCAGATGAACGAGAACGGCTTGTTCTTCGGCTGCTGCTTGATGCGATAGATCCGCTCGATCGCCTTCTTGTTGAACAGGTCACAGCCGATCCCGTAGGTCGTGTCCGTGGGGTAGGCTATCAGACCGCCGGCAGACAGTACCTCCACCGCCTGTCGCAGGAGTCGCTTCTGTGGGTTCTGCGGATTGATCGTTATCAGCATCCTGGTTCACCTACTCCGCGCCCATGTCCGGGGCGTCACTCGAATCGGACTGTCACTACCTCGTATTCCCGGATCCCCCGGGGAGTGTCCACTCGTACCTCGTCACCCTCGCTCTTGCCCAGCAGCGCGCGGCCCAGCGGCGATTCGATGTTCAGCTTGCCGTTGTTCACGTCCGCCTCGTCTTGCCCGACGAGCTGGTAGGTAATCTGCTTCTCGTCATCGTCTTCGGCGTCGAGCAGCACGACCGTGGCGCCGAAGACCACGCTGTCGCCCTTGAGCTCCTTGGGGTCGATCACCTCGGCCCGCGCCAGCTTGTCCTCCAGCTCGGCGATCTTGCCCTTGATGAAGTCCAGCTTCTCCTTGGCCGCGTGGTACTCCGCGTTCTCGGTCAGGTCACCGTGCTCGCGCGCCGCCTCGAGCTCGACGAGGACTCGCGGGCGCTCCTCGGAAAGGAGCCGCTTGATCGCGGCCTCGAGCTGGGCGTGACCCGCCGGGGTCATCAGCGCACGAGCCTCTGCCATTGCTTCTCCTCTCCGGAGAAAAAAACGGGCCGGGCCCGGATTCCCCCGGACCAGGCCACTGTTGGTAAAACTAGTAGCACCGGGATGCAGGGGAGTCAAGTCAATACGAAGACAGGACTTTATGCTATGTCCCGAAGGCTCTATTTGCTCCCCGGCACAACCTGATGTATATTGAGCCCAATTGAACCACCCGGAGGCCTCGCCGCCCCGTGGACATGGTCCCCACCTGGGAATACATCACTGTCGGTGTTTGCCTGCTGCTCTCGGGCTTCTTCTCGGCCTCGGAGACGGCGCTGACCGCGATCTCCGAGGTCAAGGCCAAGCACCTGATCGAGCAGCACCCGCGGATCGCCGCCGGGCTGCGGTTGTGGGTCGCGCGCCCCACCCGGGTGCTGACCGCAATCCTGATCGGCAACAATCTCGTGAACATCGCCGCCTCGGCGCTGGCCACCAAGATCGCAACCCAGCTGATCCCGGACAGCGGACTGCCCGTGGTGATCGGCCTGATGACCTTCCTCGTCCTCGTGTTCGGCGAGGTCGTGCCCAAGAGCGTGGTACGCGCCCGTCCCGAGGGCTACGCCATGGTCGCGACGCAGGTGCTGCGCATCTTCTACTACTCGATCTTCCCGGTGACCTATCTCTTCTGGCTGATCACCCGCGGCACGGTCAGCCTCGCCGGCGGCTCGCTGAGCCGCCAGGGGCCGAGCGTCACCGAGGCCGAGATCGAGCACATGGTGCGGATCGGCCAGGAAGAAGGCGAGATCGAGAAGGAAGAAAAGGAGATGATCCACGCCGTCTTCGAGTTCGGCGACACCCTGGTCAAGGAGATCATGGTGCCGCGGACCGAGATGGTGGCCGTCGATGTCGGGATCAGCCTCGAGGGCGTGGGCCGCACCGTGGCCGAGTGCGGGCATTCGCGGATCCCGGTCTACCGAACGCGGATGGACAACATCGTGGGAGTCCTCTACGTCAAGGATCTGCTGGGCATCGAGCAGCTCGAGGACAAACGTTTCGATATCGCCACGCTCTTGCGGCCGGTGTACTTCGTACCCGAGACCAAGCGCATCAACGAGCTGCTCAAGGAGTTCCAGAGGCGGCGCGTGCATCTGGCGGTCGTGGTCGACGAGTACGGCGGCACCAGCGGGATCATCACTCTCGAGGACATCATCGAGCAGCTCGTGGGCGACATCCGCGACGAGTACGACGACGAGGAGCCGCTGCTGACGAAGGTTGACGAATTCCGCTTCGAGGCCGACGCGCGGATCGACCTCGACGATCTGGGCCAGGCGCTGGATGTCGAGTTTCCGGACGATCAGGATTACGAGACCCTGGGCGGCTTCGTCACCGACCAGTGCGGCTGCGTGCCCACGGACGGCCAGCAGCTACGCTGGAAACACCTGAGCTTCCGCGTGCTGCGCTCGTCACCCACGCGCGTCGAACGCGTGGCCGTAGAGATCTTGCCGAAGCTGATCAAGAGCGAGGAGGAGCCGGTGGAGGCCGAACCGGCGTAGGCTCGAACCGCCCCTACTCCTCTACTGGATCGATCTCCTGGATATCGCCGGACAGCAGGATCGAGAGCTCCTCGTTGGTCTGGCGCAGGCGCGAGCTCAGCTCCTTGAGGAAGATCCACAGCAGCTTCACCGCGATCACGTGCTCCTTGCGCAGCATCTCGTAGAAGTCGGCGCGATGGATCGCCAGCACCTTGGTCGGCTTGACCGCCTTGACCGTGGCGGTGCGCGGCACCTTCTCGATCAGGGCCAGCTCGCCGACGTGGTCGCCGTCCTTGAGGTGGGTCAGGGTGACGCCCTCCTTGCTCACTTCCACATCTCCGGCGAGCAGGACGTAGAACTCGTCGCCCTCCTGCCCCTCCTCCATCAGCATCTCGCCTTCATTGTAGGAGTCGAGCACGGTGATGTTGAGCACCTTGACCAGCTCCGGGTACTCGAGGTGCCGGAACAGCGGCGCCTTGCGCAGGGTCTCGATCTTGAGGGTCGTCTCGGTGGGCAGCTCGGGCGGCTTCTCCCCGATCTCGACCACGATGGCCGTCACGTTGTCCTTGCCGCCGCGCTCGTTGGCGAGGTCGATGAAGTTCTGCGCCGCATCGGGAGTGCCCTCGAGGATGATCCGCGACGCCTCCGCCGGCCGCAGGTATCCGTGCAGACCGTCGCTGCAGAGCAGGAACCTATCGCCCGAGGCCACCTCGAAACGCTCGGTATCGACCTCGACGGACTCGTACACACCGACGGCACGGGTGATCACGTTTGAGTACGGCACCTTCTCGGCGTCGGCCGGATCCAGCTTGCCCTGCCGGATCTGCTCGTTGACCAGCGAGTGGTCGGTGGTCAGCTGGTGCTCCTGACCGGCCCTGACGAGGTAGAGCCGCGAATCGCCGACATGGGCGTAGAACCCATGCTCGCCGATCAGCAGCATCCCCACCAGGGTCGTGCCCATGCCCTTGCGCTCGGGTTCACGCTCGGCGAGATCGAAGATCGACTTGCACGCCTCCTGCACGCCGCTCTCGAGGAGCTTGAGAACCGCCTCGCGGTTCTCAGGCGTATCGGCCTCGGCCATCTTGTCGATCACGTCGCGGCCGGCAAGCAGGTTCTTGTGGACGTGCTCCTGCGCCATCTGACTCGCCACCTCGCCGGCGGCATGGCCACCCATGCCGTCGGCGACGACATAGAGATGGAGCCCCTCGTCGACGAAGAAGCTGTCCTCGTTGTGGTCCCGTCGTCGTCCGACGTCGGTCAGTCCCCAGGAACGAATCGTGCTCATCTTCATCCTCCGTTCGGCTCCCACGAGCCGCCCTGATTCCCCGGCCTACTCTTTCTTCCGCTGCGCCGCCTTGAGACGCAGGCGGAAGGCTTGTGCTCGGCCGCCCTCACCACTCTCCTCGCATATCACAGCCAGCCGCTCCAGCGCAGGTACACAGTTCCCGTCGACGGTCAGCGCCTTCTCGAACATCCGCGTGGCCTGATCGCTTTCATCGCGGGAGAGGTGGATCTCTCCGAGCCTGCAGTAGATCTCCAGTATTTGGTCCCGGTCCTTGCGGTCCCGATGGTGGAACAGGATCGTCTTGAGCACCTTCAGCGCGAGGTCGTGCTCTCCGCGGAGATGGGCCAGCCGGGCGAGCCCATCCAGCGTCGGGAGATGGATCGCGTCCAGCTCGTAGGCCTCCTTGTATCGCTGGAAGGCCAGCGTCTCCCGCCCCAGCTTCTCCGCCACGAAGCCGAGGCGATAGAGCAGCTCGTTGGGCGCGGCAGACTCCCCGCCGCGATAGCTCCGCGCCACGACCGACGACAGATGGGTCTCCGCCTCGTCCCAGTCCTCGGCCTCGAAGGCCAGATCGCCCAGCGGCAGCGCCGCGGCCGGGTAGCCCGGGACCGCCTCCAGAGCGCTCTCGTAGTATCCCTTGGCCTGCCCGTCGTCGTTCAGCTTGGACTGCCACAGCTCGCCCATCTCGGAGTAGAGCTTGGCCTTGGTCTCGGGATCGACCACGAGATCGGCCTCGCGCGTGAGCAGCGAGAGGTACGCGGTCCAGTCGCCGAGATCACGGGTCAGATGCTTCAGCGCCTCGACGGCCTTCTCGCTCGACGGATCGAGCTCGAGCGCACGCCCGTAGTACTCGCGGGCCCGCGCGTCGTCCTCGAGCTCGGAGCGGCAGATCTCACCCATCTGCAGGAAGACATCGGTCGTCTCGGGGGTATCTCCCATCTGGCTGGCCTGGACCTCGAGCGCCTCGAGGCACTTCGGCCAGTCCCGCAGGCTGCGGTAGATCCTCGCCAGGGCCATGCCGGCCGGACCAAAGGCGGGATCGAGCTCGAGCGCCTCCTGGTAGCACTCCGCGGCCTCGTCGATCTCGAACAGCCTGCGCTCCAGCACCTCGCCGCGCTCGTAGCACAGCGCCGCGGCAGATGAAGACTCCTCCGTCATCTGGCGCCGTTTCTGAAGCACGTCGACCAGCTCCTCCCACTCCTCGGACCGGCGCAGCGCCGCCTCGAGCGAGGCCAGGGTCGAGGGATCTCCCGGCTCCAGCTCCAGCGCGCGGCGAAGGAAGCGGGCGGCCCGCCCGGAATCGCCGAACTCCTCGTCGGCGATCGAGGCCATCTGGCGGTACAGGCTGGCCCGCGTTGCCACGTCCTGCGTCGCGCCGGCCCTGCGCGCGAAGACCTCCAGCAGATCATCCCAGCGGCCGGTCTTGGTGTAGATCTTGCCCAGCGCATCGAGCGCATCCGCGTCCGCTGGCTTCTCCTCGAGGAATGAACGATGCAGCGCGATCGCGCCGTCGAAGTCGCCGACCTTCTGCTCGAGCAGATCGGCGATCCGCCGCTTGAGTATCCGCGCCGCCTCGGGACGCCGCTCCGCAGCCGCGCCCTTCTCCAGGGCGGCCACCGCCTCGTCCCAGCGCTCTTCCTCGCCGAGCACCCGCACGAGCGCCTCGAGCGCATCGCGATCGCGCGGATCGAGATCGACCGCGCCTCCGAGACAGGCGGCCGCCTCGGACGGCTTGTTGAGCCGTGTGTCGTAGACCTCGGCTGCTTCCTTGAGCAGACGGACGCGCTGCTCGCTGGAGGGTGCACCCTCGGCCTGTGCCCGCAGGGCCTCGGCCAGATCCTCGAAGCGGCCGAGCTCCGAGAGCAACGTGATCAGCTCCTTGCGGGCTTCCTCGTTTCCCGGCTCGTGCGCCAGCACCATGCGATAAGCTTCTGCCGCCTGCTCCGGGCTCTCGATCTCGCGGCGGCAGATCTCGGCCACCTTGAGGAACATCTTCGCCGCCAGACCCCGATCGCCGAGCGCCTCGGCAGTGTCGCGATAGATCTCGACCATCGCGGCGAGCTTTCCCGCCTCGCGGGCGATCCGCTCCAGCTCGCGCTGGACCGACTCGTCGGCCGGATCCTCGCGGAAGGCGCGGAAGTAGAGGCGGAGCGCCTGTTCCCGCCGATCCAGCTTGTTCTCGTAGAACTCCGAGAGCTGCTGCAGGATCTCGTTGCGCCGCTGGCGCTCCGGCCGCGTCTCGAGCTCGGCCACCAGCATCTCGGCGAGCTCCTCCCATGAGCCGGTGGTCTCGTAGATCTCGGTAAGCGCGGCCTTGGCCTCCTCGTCGCCGGGCACCGCGGCCAACGCCGCGCGGTACGCCTCGGCCGCCGCGGCAGGCTGGCGCAGCTTGGTCTGGATCAGCTTGGCCCGCGCCTTGTGGACCCCGGCCGCCTCCTCGGGATCTGCTGCCAGCGACGCCCGCCGCTCGAGCAGCCGGGAGTACTCGGCCCAGGCATTGCAGCGGAGGAACACCTCCTCGGCGCGCTCGAGGTCGCCGGCCGCAAAGGGCTCGATCTCCATCGCCCGCGAGGCGGCCTCGACCGCATCGGCCGGTGCTGCGAGCTGCTCCGCGAGCACCGAGGCCAGCTCGAAGAACAGCGCCTTGGCCTCGACGGAATCGTGCTGCAACGGGATCTGCCTCCGCAGCGTGTCGGCGAGCGCCTCCCAGTCGCCGTCCTCGCGGTGATATCCGGCGAGCGACGCGAGTGCTTGCGGGTCCTCGGGCTCGACGGAGAGCAGCGCTTCCCAGGCCTTGCGAACCCCGACGGGATCCTCGCCCTGCTCCTCGAGCAGAAGGGCCACGCGCCGCAGCCAGCGGGTCCGCTCGTCGCCCGCCGCCTCCGAGGCACGCTGCGTGTACAGCTTGGCCAGCGAGTCGACATCGCCGCTGGCCTCGTAGGCCTGGCCCAGCATGTCCTTGATCTCGGTGTTGCCGGGATCCGCCTCCTGGGCGCTGGTGAGATAGCGGATCGCGTCTCCGGGACGCTCGATCTCGTCGAGCGCGATGCGCGCCATGCGCTTGAGCAGATCGACGCGCTGCTCCTCGGGCACGACGCGGATGCGCAGCTGCAGCACGCCCAGCCGGGCGGCGGGCTCACCGCCGCGGCGTTCGAACAGCCGGTCCAGCGCCTCGAGGGCCTCGACATGCCTCGGATTGGTGCGAACCACGTGCTTGTACTGCTCCGCTGCTCGATCCGAGTCGTCGAGCTGCTCCTCCAGCACGCGGGCCAGACGCAGGCGCACGCGCAGCAGCTCGGCGTCGTCTTCGGTGCACGCGGCTTCCCGCTCGAGCAGCTCGACGACCTCTTCCCAGTCGCCCACCTGCTCGGCCAGCCGACCCAGCGCATGCAGCGCCGTGCGATCCTCGGGTCTCTTCTCCAGCGCCAGGCGATAGGCCAGCCGCGCCCGCTCCTTCTTGCCCAGCTTGCGCTCGAGGATCTCCCCCACGCGCCTCAGGTACGCGGCGGCGATGGCGGGGGTGTCCGCATCCTCTGCCAGATCCTCGTACAGTGCGGACAGCTCGTCCCAGCGCTCACCGGCCGCGGCCAGCGTCTCCGCGTTCTCGATCGACACCCGGGAGCTGGGATCGGCGCGCACCGCCCGGCAGGACGCGCGAAAGGCCGTCTCCGGATCGTCCAGCTCCTCGAGATAGAGCTGGGCCAGCTCCCGCAGGGCTTCGGCCCGCGCAGCCGGGCTCTCCAGCACGGCCAGGCGAGTCTCGAGGACCTCGGCCAGGTCGCCCCAGTTCTTCTGCTCGCGGAAGAGGCCGGCGAGCATCTCCGCCGCTCTCACGCGCAGGGCGCCGAGCGCCTCGTTGGTTTCCTCGAGCACTGCCCGGAGGTGAGAGATCGCCCGGTCGGGGCGTTCGAGCCGTTCCAGATGCAGGCTGGCGACACGGATCCGGGTGCGAGCGGCAGAGACCGGATCTGGAGATTTCTCGATCTCGTCCTCGAGAGCGCCGACCGCCTCTTCCCAGCTTCCGGTGACGGCGGCCAGCCCCTCCAGTCGCTGCCTCGCGTCCTCGTCCCCAGGGAAGTCGGCGTTCCAGCGGCAAGCGGTGAGAAAGGCCAGATCCGCGCGCTCGAGCCGTTGCTGGTACAGGTCGCACAGCTCCGTGAAGACCGGAATCTTCTGATCTTCCCGGGTCAGCTCCTCGATCTCGACCTCCCGCACCTCTGCCAGCTTCGACCACTGCTCGGTGGACCGGTAGTGCGGAGCCAGGGCGGTCGCGGCCAGCGGGCGAGCGTGCTGATCGCCGAGCAACTCCTCGAGCCCGGCCACCGCCTCCTCCCGGTCGGGCTGCTCCTCCAGGGCCATCGACAGCTGGTCCGCCGCATCCTCGGTCCGCTCGAGGCGCTTGCTCATCAGTTCGGCCACCCTGCATCGCACGCCGGCGCGGGCCGCGCCGTCGCTGACCTGCTCCAGACGCTCGAGCAGCACCTCGACGAGGCGTTCGTACGCGCCGGTCTCCGACAGAAGCCGCTCGTAGGTCGCCGCCGAGTCCGGATCGTCGGGGGCCAGCGAGCGGGCCTCCTCCAGCGCTTCCAGCGCGCCCTCGGGATCGCCCAGCTTGTCGACGCGCAGTCTGGCCAGGCGCCTCAGGGCTGCGGCGCGCTCGACGTCGTCCTGGAGACCGACTCCGAACTCGACTCGCAACGCAAGGCTGCGCGCCTGCCCCCGCGCGTCGTCGGCGGCCGCGGCGATCCGCTCGAGGGCGTCGAGCGCCCCCGCGGCCAGCGCCTCGTCATGACCCGCGGTCAGCTTGAATGATCGCCGGTAGAGATCGACCGCCTCGCCCGGCCGTCCGAGCTTCTGCTCCATCACCTCGGCAGCCTTGAGCGCGGCCATTCCGGACGCGGCTGGCTCGCGGGTCGAGTCCGCGACCTCCTCGCACAGGGCGATCACCTCGGACCAGCCCTCCTCCACCTGGTCGGCGAGCCGCCACAGTGCATCGTAGGGCCCGGTGTCCTCGGGGCTCTCGCGCAGGGCCCGGCACCAGGTGATGAAGGCCATGTCCAGCTGGTCGAGCCGCTCCTCCTGCAGAGTGGCGATCCTTCCCAGCACCGCGCCGCGCGCGGCCGGTTCCTCGAGGCGCGCCAGCTCGGCCTCGAGCAGATCGACGAGCTTGCGCCACTCCCCGCGCTGCTCGTACAGCTCGCCCAGCAGCCTGGCAGCCTCGTCAGCCGCCTCCCCGCCCCGCTCGCGGAGGGCCTCGAGCACCTCCTGGGCCTCGGCCTCGTCCGGTGCCTCGTCCAGGGCCGAGCGCAGGAGCTCCAGGGCGCCGCCGAGGTCGCCCATCTGATCGGCCTTGACCCGCGCCAGCCGACAGCGAGCGCGGGCCAGCTCGGCTCCGGAGGCATTCTCGATCTGCCGCTCGAGCACCGAGACGAGACCGGGCAGGTCGCCGTCCTCCTCGAGCACCTGGGTCAGCTCATCGAGTGCTTGCGTGTCGGTGCTGTCGATGTCGAGAGCTCGCCGCAGCGCTGCACCGGCGCCGGCGTGATCGCTGGCCAGCCGCTTGGCGCGACCCAGCCGCACCAGCAGACCTCGCTTGTCCGACAGGGTCAGACCGTGCTCTCCAGCCGGCACCTCCAGCGCGCGGGTCAATGATGCGGCTGTGCCCTGCCAGTCCCCGGAGGCCTCATGGATCTCCGCCATCAACCGGCAGGCGGACAGGCGTTCATCCGGAAAGCGCGCCGGATCGGCGAGCAGCACGTGCTCCAGACAGCTGATCGCTGCCTGGTGATCGCCCACCTTGTCCCGCCAGATCTCGCCGGCACGGAGGGCAAACCGCGTGGAGCGCTCGACCGCGACCTTGTTCAGCTCGTCCTGGTACATCGAGGCCAGCTCGTCCCAGCTCTCGGCGGCCTCGACCGTCCGTTCCAGCCCGTCGACAGCCTCGTCGGCACCCGAGTCCTCGCGAAAGGCCCGGCACCAGGCCACGAAGGCCATGTGCGGCTCGCCCTGCTTCTCGCGAAGCTCGGCGATCTCGCGCAGCCGTGCGGCGCGCGCGTTGTCGGGCACCAGGTCGAAGGTCAGCTCCATCGCGTGCGCCAGGGCCTCGGGATCGCCTCGCTCCCGCTGGATCCGGAGCAGCGCCTCGGCCGCCTCTCCGCTTTCGGGTCGCATGGCGAGCACCCGCTCCCAGCTCGCCGCCGCCTTCACGGGCTCGTCGAGGCGGGACTGGTACAGCCGTGCGAGCTGGGTCCAGACGATGAGCCGGTCACCATCCTCGTCGAGCCGCTCCAGCCGGCCCTCGAGGATTTCGGCCACCGCCTCGAAGTCCCCCTCGGTCTCGAGATGCTCCCGCAGCAGCACCAGCGGAGCGTTGGCCATCGGATCAACGTCGAGCGCGCGGCGCAGGAGATCCTCGAAGCGCTCGGTCCCGGCGTCAGCTTCGCGGACCAGCGGGAGGAGCTCGAGGCAGAGCTCGAGCTTGCGGCCCTTGCGCCGGGTGGCGCCGAGCTGGTCCCACAGCCGTACGAGGTACTCGCTCGGGGAGAGCAGCCCGCTCATCGCGGTCAGCGCCATCTCGTCGCCCGCCGACCGCCGCAGCAGCTCCTCGCAGGCCTCGATCGCCTCGCGCTGGCCCTCGTCGTCGGCGGCCAGCGCCAGGCTCAACGCGGCCTGGGCGGACTGACGAGCCTTGTTCGGAGCCGACTTCCTGGCCTCGGCCAGCTCCTTCTTGAAGCTCTTCTTCCAGTTCTTGCCGGCCCGCAGCCGTTGCTTGTGCGCCTCGGCGATGGCGGCCGACGCCTCCGAGCTCTCGGGATCCGCCTCCAGGGCGCGGTCGCGACAGGCGCCGACCAGCTCGCCGGCCAGCGGATCGTTCTGCTCGAGGTCGGAGGCCAGCTCGAGGAAGGCTGCGGCCAGGTTCTGCCGATCGATGCCGAGCCCCATCTGGCGCACCAGCAGGCGGTAGAGCACGCGGGGCAAACCCAGGCGCTCGGCGACGAGCTTGGCCGAGGCCAGCGCGCTGACATTCTCCGGGTACACGACCCAGGCGCGGCGGTACTCGATCAGCGCCCGCAGCGGGCGCCCCAGGCGCTCCTCCTCGAGCTTGCCCAGCCGCAGGAACAACTCGGAGCGAGCGATACGATCTTCCTGCACCACGGCCTGCTGCGCCAGCAGGTCGGCGAGCTTGGCGAACTCCTCGCGCTTCTCGTACCGCGCGGACAGGGCGCGGAAGGCGTCCTTGAGGTTGGGATCGAACTCCAGAGCGCGGCGGCGGCAGCCCTCGGCCCGAGTCGGATCCCCGGCCTTCTGCTCGAAGAGACGCGCGGCCTGCTCGAGCAGCAGCGCGCTATGGGCGAGATCCGGCGCCTTGGCCGCCATCTTCTCGTACAGCTCGGCCAGTTCGGGCCAGCGCCCGGCCTCGCGCAGTACGCGCTCCAGTTCTTCGGGCTTCACCAGCCCTCCCGCACGGATCAAATACGGGGCTTCATATAGCACAGGAGAATCAACGGTTCAAAGGGAAAATACTCAAGAAACCGGAAACCGGCAACCAGGAACCAGGAACTACTTCTTACCCACCAGCTCCCTCAAGAACGTGGCGTCCTTGGTCGTCTCGCGCAGGCGCGCGGCCAGCACCTTGCTGAAGGCGCGGAACACCGGGGCGGTCAGCTCGGGCTGGTCGACGAACAGGCACTCCAGATCCTCGACCTTGATCGCCAGCAGCGTGGTCGGCTCGTTGGCCTGCACCGTGGCCGAGCGGGGCATCTCGTCCACGATCGAGATCTCGCCGAAGACCTCTCCCGACTCCAGACGCGCCAGCTCCTGGCGCTCGTCCTTGACCGTCTTGCCCACCTTCACCGAGCCGGAGACGATGATGAAGAGCTCGCCGCCGAAATCGCCCTCGCGGAAGATGGTGTCGCCACTATGGTAGAACTTCTCCTCGGCGATCTCGGCCACCAGCTCGAGCTTGTCCTCGGGCGTGTCCTTGAACAGGAAGGTCTTGGAGATCGCTGCCAGCTTGTCCTTCATCGGCTCACCTCGCCAAAAGGTCTCCGAGCGGCGCCGAGACTACAACCGCATGATTTGGGTGTCAACGCCCTTGGCCACGGTGTCTACCTTCCCGCGACGACGAGCTTGCGAACCCGCTCCAGCTTCTTCGGCCCGATACCGCGCACCGCGGTCAGCTCCTCCGGGTCGGCAAAGGGATGCTCCCTGGCGTACCCGGCGATGCGGCCGGCGAGCACCGGCCCGATGCCGGGCAGGGTTTCGAGATCCTCGGGCGAGGCGCTGTTGAGGTCGATCGGCAGACCCAGCGCCAGCAGCGCGGCGCCGGACATGCGGGCGATCTCCAGGCGGCAGGCGCCTCCACCTCGGCGTACGACGATGCGGTCGCCGTTGCTCGGCGCGTACCCTGCGGGCGGCTCGCAGTCCGCGGCCCCGGCCGGCCCGAGCACGGCGCCGGCCGCAGCCACGGGCTCCCGCAGGCACACCACCCCCGGCAGCTCCACGTCCCCGTGAACCTCGACGTGCAGCGCGCAGTCCGGCAGCGGCGCGACCGATCCGGATCCCCGCGGCCAGCCCAACGCCAGCAGCGCCACCGCGAGCAGCGCCACGACCCAGGCCCGTCCGGGGTTCCAGGATCCGCTCATCCGGCCGCGGCCGCGAGCGCGTCGTGATAGCGCGCGTCCTCGGCGGTCAGGGTCAGCTCCCGCCGGTCGCCCTCGCCGATCGCCAGCTCGACCCGCAGCGCCGGCGGCAGGGCGAGCTCCCCGGCGCGCTCGAACCACTCCACGGCCACGATCGCGTCAACAGCCTCGACGATCTCCTCGAAGCCGATGCCCTCGAGCTCGGCCGCGCCGCCGGCGAGACGGTACAGGTCCGCGTGGACCAGCCTCGGCTCGGTGGGATGCTCCTCGACGATGACGTACGACGGGCTGCGCACCCGAACCCGCTCGCCGCCCGGCAGACCGGCGGCCAGACCCTGCACGAACACCGTCTTGCCCGCGCCGAGATCACCGGTCAGGCCGATCAGCGAGCCGGCGCCGAGATGAGGGGCCAGCCGGGCGGCCAGCGCACGGGTCTCCGCCTCGGAGGCGGTCGCGACCCGGCGGGTCCGGCTCATTCCTCCCCGCCGCCCTCGAACAGCGCGAAGGCATCGGAGAGGTAGTCCAGCACGTCGGTCGCGGTCATCGCCGGAGCCGAGTGCTCGGCAGCGGCCAGATCACCGGCCAGGCCGTGGAGGAAGGCGCCGAGCCGCCCTGCCTCGCCCGGTCCAACGCCCTGGGCTGCAAGCCCGGCGATGATCCCGGTCAGCACATCGCCGGACCCGGCCGTGGCCAGGCCCTGGTTGCCCGTCGGCACCACCCACGCCCGGCCGTCGGGGTTGGCGCACACGGTGCGCGAGCCCTTGAGCACGAGGTACACGCCGCGAGCCCGGGCGAAGTTCCGCGCAAGCTCGATGCGGTCGGCCTGCACCTCCTCCTTGGACTTGCCGCACAGCCGCGCCATCTCTCCGGGATGCGGGGTCAGCACCACCGGCCCCGCCGCCCGCTGCAGCAGCTCCGGTCGACCCGCCAGGACGTTGATCGCGTCGGCGTCGAGCACGATCGGCGCCTCGCAGCGCTCGAGCAGACCGAGGACCAGCTTGCGGGTGGCATCGCTATCGCCCAGCCCCGGTCCCAGGGCCAGGGCCTTCATCTCCCTGGAGCGCGCGCAGAGATCCTCCAGCGAGGCGTCGGTGATCGCGCCGTCCCCGCCGATGTCGAGCACGTGGCCCATCAGCTCGGGCGCGTGCGCCATCGCGGCGGCGAGCGGAGCCTCGGGCGCCGCCAGCGTGGCCAGGGCCGCGCCGCTGCGCAGCGCGCCGACACCGGTCAGCGCCGCCGCTCCGGTGAAGCCGGGACGGCCAGCGACCACCAGGCAGTGCCCGAAGGTGCCCTTGTGGCTGTCCTCACGGCGCTCCGGCAGCAGCTCCACTACCTCTGTCAGCCCGAGCAGCCGCACGTCCGACTCGAGATCCTCCACCAGCTCGGCCGGCATGCCGATGTCGGCGAGGTAGAGATCGCCGCAGAACGAGGCGCCGGGCTGGACCAGCTGGCCCCGCTTGAGGCAGCCGAAGGTCACCGTGGCTGCGGCCTGGATCGCCCACCCCAGCGGTCGGCCCGTATCCGAGCAGAGTCCGCTCGGGATGTCGACCGCGACCACTGTCTTATCCAGATCGTTGATGCGCTCGATCACCTGGTAGAACAGGCCCGACAGCTCTCGCTTGAGGCCGGTGCCGAAGATCGCGTCAACCAGCACACTCGCGTCCAGCAGACGGGCGTCGTGGCGAATCAGGTCGTCCTCGTCGAGCAACTCCAGCGGGAGCCCTTCTTCACCTGCGGCGAGGATCTCGAAGTTCACCTTGGCGTCACCCGTGAGATTCTCGGCGTGCGTCAGCAGGAACACATCCACGGCCACACCGCGGTTGCGCAGGTGGCGGGCGATCACGAAGCCGTCGCCGCCGTTGTTGCCCGGTCCGCAGAACACGGCCACGCGGTTGCCATCGAGCTCCTCGAGCAGGTCGAGCACCACCTCGGCGCAGCCGCGGCCGGCGTTCTCCATCAACACCACGCCGGGCACGCCGCGCTCCTCGATCGCGACGCGGTCCAGGTTGCGTATCTCCTCGGCGGTGAGCAGGGGGTAGCTCTCGTCACAGATCAGGTTCACGGGGACCTCCGATTCGAACAGCGCGGCTTCGCCGCGCGCCGTTGGTCATTGGTTCGTAATTCGCGAGTCAACGTGTAACGCCAGACCAATAACCAATGACGTCGCTCCGCACGAAGTACGGAGCGACAACTAACTGCTCTTGTAGTTCGGCGCCTCCTTGGTGATCGCCACGTCGTGCACGTGGCTCTCCCGGAGGCCGCTCGGCGTGATCCGCATGAACCTGGCCTTCTGACGCAGCTCATCGATGGTGGTGCAGCCGGTGTAGCCCATCCCCGAGCGCAAGCCGCCGAGGAGCTGGTGAATGTGGGCGGCCAGCGGACCGCGATAGGGAACGCGGCCCTCGATTCCCTCGGGGACCAGCTTCTGCGCCTCGGTGCCCTCCTGGAAGTAGCGGTCCTTGCTGCCTTCCTGCATCGCGTCGATCGAGCCCATCCCGCGGTAGGTCTTGTACGTGCGCCCCTGGTAGATATAGACCTCACCCGGCGACTCGTCGGTGCCGGCGAACAGGCTGCCGATCATCACGCAATTGGCCCCGGCCGCGAGCGCCTTGCTCACGTCGCCCGAGTACTTGATACCGCCATCGGCGATGATCGGCACCTCGTGCACGGCCGCAGCGGTCGAGCAGTCGTGAATCGCGGTGACCTGCGGCACGCCCACGCCGGCCACGATCCGCGTGGTGCAGATCGAGCCCGGCCCGATACCGATCTTGACCGCATCTGCACCGGCATCGATCAGGGCTGCGGTGCCATCGGCAGTGGCCACGTTGCCCGCGATCACGGGCAGATCGGAGTACTTCTTCTTGAGCTGCCGCGTGGTCTCCAGCACGTTCCGTGAGTGCCCGTGCGCGGTGTCGACCACGAGGAAGTCCGTGCCGGCCTCGATCAGCGCCGCCGAGCGCTCCTCGCGATCGGCGCCAACGCCCACCGCCGCGCCGACCAGCAGGCGACCGCTGGAGTCCTTGGCCGCGCTGGGGTACTGACGCGCCTTCTCGATGTCCTGTACCGTGATCAGGCCGACGAGATCGAAATCGTCGTCGACCACCAGCACCTTCTCGATGCGGTGCTCGTTGAGCAGGTTCTGCGCCTCCTCCATCGAGACGCCGGCCCTGGCGGTGACGAGCCGATCCTTGGACGTCATCACATCCGCCACCTTCTGATCGAGGTCGCGCTGGAAGCGCAGGTCGCGATGCGTGAGGATGCCCACCAGCGAACGTCCGCGGGTGACGGGCACGCCCGAGATCTTGTGCCGTCGCATGGACTCGAGGACCTCGGAGATCCTCTGCTCGGGCCCGACGGTGACCGGATCGACGATCATGTACGACTCGGAGCGCTTAACCTTCTTGACCTCCCCGGCCTGGAGCTCGACCGATAGGTTCTTGTGGATCACACCCACGCCGCCGGCACGCGCCATCGCGATCGCAGTCGCCGCCTCGGTGACCGTATCCATCGCGGACGACAGCAACGGGATGTTCAGGCTCAAGGTCCGGGTGAGCCTCGTCGTGACATCGACGTCGTTGGGCAGGACCTCTGCCAGCGCGGGCAGCAACAAGACGTCGTCGAAGGTCAGGGCTTCGTGAAGCGGCTTCTCCAGCATCGAGGACTCCCAGCGTTCCTTCGCCCGATGAGACAGGCCAGATGAATGGGGCAGTCTACTGCGGGAACTGGACTTGTCAAGACGGAGGGAGCAGGAGAGCCACGCAGCTCCCCTCGTACGACTCCCCGTCCGTGGGCCGCATCCGCGGCGGGCTCTCGGCCCAGACCTGCCCGCCGTGGGCCTCGACGATACGCCGGGTGATCGACAGTCCGAGGCCTGCGCCGCCGGTCCTGCCGCCCGGCTCGAACTCGATCTGACTGAAATCCTCGAAGATCTCGTCCAGCTGCTCGGCGGCGATTCCCGGGCCGCCGTCGAACACCGCGAGGCAGGTCCCCTTGCCCTGGCGCACCGCCGCCAGCAGCACGGACGCGCCCCGCGGAGAGACCTTAAGGGCGTTGTGCAGCACGTGGCCCAGCGCTGAGACAAGCTTGCGGCGGTCGGCGAAGACCTTCAATGAATCCCCGGCATCGATCCTCACCTCGACGCCCGCCTCGGAGATCTGCTCGGCCAGGTTGGCCACGACCTCGGCCAGCAGATCCCGGGCCGGGAGGCTCTCCCGCTCGAGCACGAAGCGCCCCGACTCGAGGTTGGTCACCTCGAGCAGGCTGTCGACCATGCGCTTGAGCCGCTCGGCGCTCACCTGCAGGGCGGTCAGGCAGCGGCGCTGCACGTCGTTGAGGGTGCCGGCCTGCTCCATCCGGAGGATCCGCGCGTACCCCAGGATCGGCGTCAGCGGGGCCGAAAGCTCGTGCGTCACGTTCTGGATGAAACGGGACTTCAGGTTCCCGAACTCCACGAGCCGCTCGTTGGCCTCGGTCAGCTCCTGGATCTTTCCCTCCAGCCGGGCGGACAGACCGCGGGTGTATTCCTTCAGCAACGGAAATGCCGTGGCCGCATCGATCGAATCCTTCCGGCCCTCGAGGTAGGAGCGAACCGTGTCTGCAAAGCTCTCCGGATCGAGCGGCTTGCCGATGAAGCCCTCGCAGCCCAGCGCGAGGAAGCTCTGCTCGTCCTCGACGCCCCCACCGGCGGTGACGGCCACGATCGGAACGTCCTCCAGTCCGGGGACGCTCTTGATCCGCAGCGCCACGTCCTCGCCCTCCATCCGGGGCAAACCGATGTCCATCAGCACCAGATCCGGCGGCTCGCGACGCGCCAGCTGCAGCCCCGCGATCCCGTCGCCGGCGGATAGCACCTGGAACCCCTCGAACTCAAGGAGCTTTCTCACCAGCGCCACGCTGGCCGTGTCGTCCTCGACGTAGAGAATCTTTGTACCGCGATCCGGCATGTCGCTTTCTCGCCAGCGGCGCGATCCGCCCATTGTGTTGGTTCCGGCCGCTTGCCAAGCATCATAGACCAGCGGACCGAGGGTGGCAACAGGTCCGATCCAGACCTGGCCTGGTACGCGTGCTTGACGTTGGCAAACCTCGACGTTACTCTCTCGTGGATTCCTGGTGGGAGGTCTAGAGTTGAGCAGCGGTCTGGCCGACGTGCTGATCGGGGCGGGCCTACTGAGCCCGGAGGAGGCGCACGCCGCGCTCGCCTACCGGGGGAGGCAGGGCGGCACCCTGCCCCAGGCCGTGGTCGAGCTCGGCTTCTGCGATCCCAACCGGCTGGCTCGAACGCTCTCGGAGACCCTGCGCGTGGCCCTCGTCCCGCCGAGCGACCTGTCCAAGGTCACCGACTCGCTGGCCTCGATCATCCCCGCCGGCATGGCCACCGACTACCGCGCGGTGCCGGTCAATCTGGGCGGGGACCGACTGCTGCTGGCCCTGTCCGATCCCACCGACAGACGGGCGATGGAGGAGGTGGCCTTCTTCACCGGTCTGACCGTTGTCCCGGCCGCCTGCTCGGAGGCCGATCTGGCGGCCGCGCTGTACCGCTTCTACCAGCACGGCTCCCCGCCGCCCGACTCGGGCCCGATGGCCGTCTCCTGGAGCGCTGCCAGCGACGCGCCGTCGGTGGAGGCGGAGGGGACGCCGACCCTGGGCCCGCCGGTGGAGCTGGCCGTGCGCGTGCGTGAGACGTCGCACGCACACAGCGGCGCGGTCGAAGCCGAGGAGATGGCCGAGCCCATCGCTCCCGCGGACGCGCCGACGCCAGTCTCCGGCGGCGCACGGGTGGCCTCGCCGGCGACCCCCGAGGTGCAAACCCAGTACTCGTCACTCAGCTGGTGGCTCGGCCAGGAGCAGCAGCCGACCGTGCAGGTCCGCTCGCCGAAGAACGTCGATGCTCCGGCCGCCCACCAGCCGCGGATCAGCCACGACCAGGTCCTGGGACGGATGCCGAGCGACCCGACACTGGAGCTGATGCTGGCGCCGGAGCCGGTGGGGCCCAAGCCCCGGCCGACCCAGCGCATGGGAAGCATGAGGATGGCCCGGCCAGCCGCGGCGCCCGCCGACCAAGATGGTCGACCGACCACGCTGCGCCTCGGCCGCACGGCCCCGCCTCCTCCGTGGCAGGGCGATCCGATGCTGGCCGAACTCGCCGGAGCCTCCGACCGCCGCCAGGTTCTCAGCCTGGCGCTGCCGTACCTGCTGCAGAGCTGGGCGCGGGCGGCGATGTTCGTGGTGCGCGAGGGCATGGTCTTCGGCCTCGACGGCACCGGGGAGGGCCTAGAGACCCGCCTCTTGCGCGGAATGATGATCCCGCTCAACGCGCCCTCGGTCTTCAAGGCCGCCTTCGACTCCAGCGAGATCTTCGTCGGCCCGCCGCCCGCCGGAACGATCAACCAGATGTGCTTCAAGGTCCTCGGCGGAGAGCCGAGGCTGCTCGCCGTGCTGCCGATCTCCCTGCCGGGCAGCGCCGTTGTCGCGCTGTTCTACGCGGATTCGGGCTCGAGCGGAAAGGGAGACCCGGGCGACCCCCGCCTGGAGCTGCTCCGCGCCGCGGCATCGCGAGCGCTGGAGAACATCCTGCTCCACGCCAAGGGTGGGCGGTGACCGCGGAGTACGAGGTCGGCGAGGCACGATCCGACGAGCTCGTGCAGTGCGGAGAGATGTTCCGCGAGCTGATGCGCCTGCACGCCGCACACCCCGAGTTCTTCGCCGTCACCGCGGACGTGGTCCCGCGCAAGGCCGCGGAGTACACCTCGATGATCGAGCAGGGCGCGGGCCGGGTCTTCGTGGCCCGGAGCGACGGCCGGCCCGTGGCGATGATGATCGCCTTTGCCCGGCGCGCGCCGGAGTACTTCCAGATCCGCGACTACGGGTACATCGCGGACGTGTTCGTCGAGCCGGAGCACCGGCGCCAGGGGCTCACCCGGCGCCTCACCGACGCCTGCCTGGGCTACCTCGCCGGATGCGGCATCCGCTCGGTGCGGCTGACCAACGCGTACGACAACGATCCCGCCGAGGCCACCTGGGAGGCGCTCGGCTTCCGCGACGTGCTCCGGGTGCGCGTGCGCAACATCGGACCAGACGGAGAGTGACCGTGGAGCAGCGGATCCCCTGCCCGGACGAGATGTGCGTGGGCACCATCGGCGAGGACGGCAAGTGCCGGTACTGCGGCAAGCGGTACGAGGGCGAGCTACCGGAGGTCGAGGCCACGGCTCACGAGGCCGAGGCCGACGCTGTCACGCCGGAGCCGGGAGCGGAGCCCGAAGGCGAGGATCCCGACGACGCGGCCCGCGAGTCCGAGGCCGACGCTGTCACGCCGGAGCCGGGAGCGGAGGCGGCAGGCGAGGGTCCCGACGACGAGCCGGCCGAGCCCGACGAGGACGGGTACGTGCCCTTTGGCGACGATCGCGTGCCCTGCTCCGACGAGATGTGCACCGGCACGATCGGCGAGGACGGCAAGTGCCGGTACTGCGGCAAGCCCAGGTCCTAGGCCAGAGTCGCCCCTACCGCCGAGCTCCACCCCTGGCCTGCCGGATCAGCCACCCGATCAGCATCGCGATGCCCGCGCCGATGGCGATGTACAGCGCAAACACCAGGGCAAAGCCCAGCAGGTAGAGGAACAGCACCAGCAGCCCCGCGGCCAGCAGCGTGCCGAAGAAGGCCGTCGCCGCCAGCCGGAAGCGGCTGAACAGCACCATGCCGCAGTGCGGGCAGCGCGGCGTGCCCGAATGCACGAAGCCGCCGCAGCGCGGGCAGGGCTGCAGCACGTCGTGGCTGTCCGAGCTGACCCTCGGCCTGGCGGCGCGAAAGACCCGTACGGCCACGTACAGGGCCAGGCCGAGCGGTATTAGGGCGGCCAGCAGCTTCATCGTGGTGGTTATACGTCAGGTGGAGGTCGGAGTCGAGGGTGATGGGGCGCGGAAGGGTGCGGTTCGCGAGCCGCCCTACTCGGCGAAGGGGTACAGCTCGAAGGCGCAGGCGCTCTCCTCGCCCTCCTCCGGGCCCCAGATCTCGTACCCGACGGGCCAGGTGTCGGTGTAGTACTTCCGCTTGAACTCGTGATCCCAGCACTCGCTGGAGCGGATCTCGTCGTACATCTGGCCCTCGAGGTCGCCGCCGCTGACCCGCACGTCGCCGCGGCCCTCGGAGTCCGTGTTCCAGCGGATCATGAACTCCATCGTCTCCTCGGCGTGCATGCCCGGCTTCTCGCCGTCGATGTTGCTGTGGGCGATGAAGTAGAACTCGCCCGAGCAGTCGTGACGCATGTCGTAGTTGTACGTGGCGTTCATCGGATCGTTCTCGAGGTCCTCGGGCTCGCCGCCGCGGAAGTCACGGAAGGTGATGTCGAGGTGGACCCGCTCGCTGCAGGTCTCCTCGGTGTCGGGCCGCGTGTCGTAGCTGACGTCGAGCTTGCCCTGCCCCTTCTCGTCGGGATCGACCTGCTTCACCGCGTCCACGTCGAAGTGGACCTCGCCGGTGCCGTAGCGCGTGCCGTGGATCGGATGGGTCGTGCCGTACAGCACCCGGGCCCACGCCGAGCCGGCCACGTCGTTGCGCCGGATCTCCATCGAGAAGTCGAAGATGCGCCGCATCGTCTCAGGCTCCTCCACCGAGCCCTGGATCCGCCGCTCCATCACGATGCGGTGATCGAGGTGCGCGTTGCCCTCCCTGGCATTGCCCGGCCAGGGCCCCCAGATCCGCTTGTTCTCCTCGCGCGTGGTCGGCGGGAAGTGCACGATCAGGTCGATCAGCTCGAGGAAGCCGAGCACCCCGCCGTTGACCTCGCCGGTGAAGTTGTCGGTGAAGCAGTACCACAACGCCTGGTTGCCGACCTGGTACGGTCCGGGGCAGGGATCCTCCTCGCTGGAGAGCGCCATCTGCATGGTCCCGGGTTGGTCGGCCTGCTGCAGCTGCGGCACCATCACCCGCACCACCTCGGGGCTGGGTGCGGCGAGCAGGAACTCCACGTCGCTCTCCAGCAGCTCGTTGGAGAAGGGATCGCCGCAGCCGGCGATGATGAAGGCACTCAGCAAGGCGATGAATGCAACGCGTTTCATAACCGCCTCCTAGAACACGTACGCCACGCCGAGGAAGCCCTCGCCGTAGCCCAGGTGCTTGTTCGCCTCACCCTCGACATTGTAGTACAGGTAGTGCACGCGCCCCTCGAGCTTGAACCGCCAGTGGTCGCCCGCGGTGGCGTCCATCCCCACCACGGCGCCCGGGCTGAAGGCGCCGAAGTCCTGGAACTGCCAGTTCTCGAAGGTCGCGCCCTTGAACTCCCGCCGCATGTACACGAAGGCGAAGCGCGGCCCGAGATAGAGGGCGAACCAGCCGAACTGCAGGCGATAGTTGACGCCGAGCCCGATCGTGATCTGCGAGTAGTCCACGGGCACGCGGATCCCGGCCTCGGTGTCGAGCTTGCCGTCGCCGGCGCCGAGGGTCAGATCGATCGCCAGCGACAGCCCCTGGGTGAGGATGTTCTGGATCTCCACGCTGATCGCGGCCATCGGGATGTTGTAGAACAGCTCGTCGCGCACCGGGGCGTCGAAGAAGCCCTGGTACCCGAAGCGCGGCGACAGCTCCACCCGCAGCCGCGAGTCCGGATCGTCGAGGGCCACGGCTCCCTTGGTGTAGTCGTCCTCGAAGGGCATTGCCTCGAGCTTGCCCTCGTCCACCTCCACCGCCCCGTGGCGCGGCACCTCGACCTCGCCGATCAGCACGTCGTGAGCCCGGCGCCGCTTGACCACGTACGTGCCGGGGTTCACCGCGATCACGCGCTCCTCGCCCGCGCCCTTGCTGACCTCGGCCACCACCACCCGCCGCTCGAGGTCGTACACCATGTAGTCCCCGGACAGCGCCTCGGGGAACAGCAGCCGGCTGAGCTTCCCGCCCACGCGGGTCAGCACCAGATCGCCGCGTCCCTGCAGGTCGAAGCGGTACTCCGGGTGCTGGGTTCCGCCGCGGCTGCCCGCGGTGCGGGCCACGGTGTGGTGGTACGCGTACTGGTACGCCTCGGCCAGGGTCACCGCGCCGTCGCCGGTCTGATCGGCGGCGCCGCGCAGCCCCGAGAGCAGGTAGTGGGTGAAGAACGAGCCGCCGAGGTCGTCCGACTCCTGGGAGTCCTCGTTCCCGGACGAGGAGGTGATCAGCACGTGGCCCGATGCCGCCAGCTCGTCCTCGACCTCGAGGAAGGGCGGGGCGAGCGTGCCGCCCTTGAGCCGGGTGATCTCGCCGGCCCGACAGGCGTCGAGCACGCCGATGCGCACGTCGGCCTCGGAACCGGCGAGCAGCTGCTTGATCTTCTCCAGCGAGACCTTCTCCTTGCCGAAGCGGAGGTCCCCGTCCTTGGCATGACCCGAGAAGTAGACCATCAGCACGGTGATCGCCCTGTTTTCCTGCCGCTTGACCTTGGCGATGCGGCGCTCGATCCGCTCGAGCTGTGCAAGGAAATCCCGACCGCTCCGCGCCTGGAGCAGCTTCAGGTTCCCGGTCCTCACGCCGCCGATCCGGCGAAGCACGTCGGCCACTCGTCTGGCGTCGCGCTCGGCGTAGCGCAGCTTGACCACGTCGCCGCCGCCGAAGTTGTTTCCCGCGACCAGCGCGAAGCGCACGAGCTGGAAGCCGGGCTCTCCGGCGGCGACGGTCCGGGCCGAGAGCAGGGGCATCAGCAACACCCCCAGAACGATGACCCGCCGGGTACGGCCGGATCCGATTGCGGAACTCATGGCGACCTCCGCGGAAGATCGAGATACCGCTGGACACAGTCCAGCGGCAGCGTCTCGGAGTGTACCAGATCTCCCAGGCTCCCGCCCATGCGGCGGAGCGAGCCGGTGAGCTCGGACGGGTCAAAGGGCGAGGCGCAGAGCAGCGCGAAGACCCGCTCCTCGGGCGCGGCGTCGAGCACCACGCTGTGCGGCAGCGGCCGATCGCGCCCTGGTGCGACCTCGATCGCCGTGGAGCCGGGCGGGGGGAAGTACTGGCTCACCTGGCCCAGGGTATCGACGCCGAGCACGTAGAGGTACCCGCCCATGGGAGCGCCGTACACGAACTGTACCCGGTCGCCGGCCGCGAGCTTCTCGCCGGACACGCCCATCTCGGGCCGCCCGTCCCGCAGCACGGCGAAGCCGAACTCGAATCCCGCGCCCTTGGAGCGCTCCGCCGGGCCGTCACCGAGCAGACCGGGCACCAGCACCAGCAGGGCCACCGCGGCCGCGGCCAGCGCACCGACCGGGCCGATGATACGCGGTCGCACCAGACGGGCCCAGAGGCTGGGCGCGCTCCTGTTCTTCTCGGCCTCGGCCCGCAGCGCATCGGCCACCCGACGCTTGACCGGGGAGAGCGCGAACTCGTGCTTCTCGGCCTGCAGCGCGGCCAGCGCATCACCGCACTCGCCGCAGCCATCGGCGTGCTCCTGCACCGAGCGCGCCTCGTCCGCGGGCAGATCGCCGGCGACGAGCCGCTGCAGCGTCCAGCGCGAGGGATGCTCGTTCTCGGGACGAAGCTCGATCACCGGGCGCCCTCCGGCTCCGCGCCGCCGAGCAGGCGGCGGGAGCGCTCCACGAACTCGCGCAGCCGCTTGCGCAGGGTGGGCAAGGAAACACCCACCAGCGCCGCGACCTCCTCCTGGTTCATCCCGTCGACGAAGTAGTAGACCGCGATCTCCTGGGTCTGCCTGGGGAAGCGGGTCAGCACCGCGCGCACCGCCGAGATGTCCTCGACCTGTTGACCCCGCTGCACCAGCGCCGCGTCGCTCGCCCGATCCGCGTCGAGCGGCTCGTGGGCGTCGCGGTGCCGACGCCTGCGCGTGCGCAGCACGTTGAGGCAGTGGTTGGTGGCGATGCGCGTGAGCCAGGTCATGGGAGAGGCCTCCGCTCGAAAACCCTCCCGCGATCGCAGAGCCCGCAGGAACACTTCCTGGAGCGCCTCCTCGGCGTCAGCGGGATCACCGAGGATCCGCAGGCAACGGCCGAAGACCACATGGCCGTACTGCTCGTAGAGTCGCTGTATCTCGTCCGCGTCCATGGGCCCCTGCGGATTTCTTCCAGCAGATCGTCCGGGGGCTCCATTGTGCCGATCCGGCGACGCTCGTCAAGCACGCCGCCGGCGCGGCAGGTATCCAGCGGCGAGAGTCTGGGCTGGTGCCGTCTCATCATCGCCTCCCGGGGCCGACTAGGCCTCACCGTCCTGCTCGAAGACCGGGCAGGCCGAGGCCTCGCCCTCGGTCGGGTTGAGGTGCAGGTCGCTGTCGGCGATGACGTCCTCGTAGTAGCTGCGGAAGTAGTTCTCGTCCCAGCACTCGGTGATCGTGAAGCCGCTCCAGCCCACCGCGTCCAGGTCGCCGCCGGTCACGCTGGCCTCGGCCAGGCCCTCGCCCGTGGGCAGCCAGCGGGTGCGGATGTCGAGCTGCTCCAGCGCCATCGACTCGTCGATCACGTTGCCCCGGGCAAAGAAGCGGAAGTCGCCCGAGAGATCCGCGTACTCGTGGTAGTGGTACGCCCCGTTGATCGGCGCGGTGTCGCCGGGGCTCTGGAAGTCGATCAGCTCCAGCTCCACGTCGTGGGGATCGTTGATCGTGTCGAAGGTCACGGCGAAGCGGCCGATCTCCGGGTGGAGCACCGGATCGAGCTCGTTGGCATCGGTGAAGTAGATGTCCAGCGTGCCGACGCCGTGATGCGGCTGTGAGCCCTTGAGCACGTTGCCGTCGATCCAGGGCTTGAAGTCCGCCTCGGACTCGGAGGACTTGTGCCGGCCCCAGAAGGTGAGATGGAAGGTGTCGGGCTCGCTGCCCTTGCCCATGGTGAACTTGTACTCGGTGGGATCGAGGCCGTCGCCGCGCCAGGGGCCCCAGGTGTAAGTGTCGCCGTCGCGGGCGCTCACCGGGTACTTGAGGATCTCGTGGACCCACATCAGGATGTGGGCGATGCCCTCGTTGACGTCGTACGTGGTCTTGTGGGTCATCTCGTAGAACTCGGCGTAGGGGGCCACCATTGTCATCAGCATCGGCGCGGGCAGGCCGCCCTGTCCCCCTTCGGGCAGCTTGATCTTGAGCGTCTCGGTGGTGGGCACCGCGTCGATGTACTCCTGATCCGCGTACTCGGGCTGCCAGCAGCCAGAGAGCAACCAGCTCCAGACCATCACCCCGCAAAGGACAAAAAACATTGATTTCCTCATGATCTCAACTCCCTGTCGGTTCAAAGCTCTGGGTTCCATCTTGCCTCTCACAGGGATAGACCCCGGAGCTGCCCGGAACAAAAAGCTTTTCTCATTGATTATTGAGACCTAGGCTCAATGCCGCTCAGTTAGGCCGCAAGTGATCGATCTTGCTCAGCATTTGCGCGCGACCGTTTTCTGCGGCTAATTCACGGCACTCGACGAGTATCCTGTATCCCCCAGAAGGGGGATCCCATGGCCTT
>Ga0272442_10000250_pt1 | contig 90475 bp, 73 predicted proteins | sample SSMForm2O_FD_200262 | JGI IMG/M metagenome (GOLD analysis project Ga0272442, IMG submission 200262) | Marine sediment archaeal communities from Little Sippewissett salt marsh, Falmouth, MA, United States - SSM-Form-2O | ecosystem: Environmental > Aquatic > Marine > Wetlands > Sediment ...
TTATAATCTCGGCGTAGGTTTCCTTGCTCTTCTTGGCGTCGAACTCCCTTCGTTTAAGGTTCTCCCGTATCCGGTCGAATACGACGATGGTGTCGTTAAGAGAGTATCCTATGATAGTCAGGAACGCCGCAATAGTTGGTAAGTCGATTTTCATTTCCACGAGCCCGAGGATATCGACGAGCGTTATGGCGCCCAGAGCAATCGCCACGTCGTGCCCGAGCGCGAAGACCGCAGCGAAGCCGAACTTCAGCTCGAACCTGACCCCGATATAGATAATAATTCCAATCATGGCGAGGGTCAGCGCTACCACCGCCTTCGATTTCAGGTTATACGCCACCGAGGCCCCGATTGCGTCGACGCGCGGGAACGGGTCGCTCAGCTTCAGTTCTTCTGACTTCTGGAGCGCATCCTTGATGTTCTTGACGGCCTTGGGCAGAGGAGTCTCTACGAGGTCGACTTCCTCCGTCTCGACGCGCACCCGGACGAACTCTGAGGAATCTTCGCCCTCTTTCGGAGCCGGTGCGACTTTCGCGCCGAAGAAACCTGCGTCGTTTATAGTCTTCACGGCCTTGCTTACAAGGGCATCGGGCTCTTCCGTCTTTCTAAGGTAGAAGTAAACCACGACCTTTTTCTTGTCGGCTGCGAATTCGCTTTGTTCAAGCTTGATTTCTTCCGACGTATCGGTCCCGAGCGGCGAGAGCCGGCCGGCGAACGCTTCCCTGATGCGGTCATGAAGCACTTCCTGAAGCTCTTTCTTTCGTTTGCCGCTTTCCTTGAGGCCTCCGGCCGCATCCCCCTTGACCTCTCCGGCATCGACTCTCGGGACGGTCTCATCCGTCTTCACGGTTCTCGTCCTTATGGTGAACGAGACTGAAATTCCCTTTTCAGGCTGCTCTCCCGGCAGATCGAGGTACGTGGCGACGACCTCGGCATCTTCGAGGCCCTTGATGCCCCGTACCGTCCCCTTTACTTTCTCGATGGACTCGGCCCCGCGCAGGTTTATCTCGAAGAGACTCCCGCCCGTGAAGTCAATTCCATACTTTTCCTCGCCCCTGCTGAAGAACAGGAAGAGTCCCGCGACAATAGCAATCATTGATACGGGGAAGGCGATATGGCGAGCTTTCACGAACTTGACGGAGGGGTTGTTTAGAATCTGGAGCATCTTAAGCTCGGTAATAATACGCTTGTCGATAAGGTATCCGAGAAAGACCCTTGTGACGAAGAGCGCGGAGAACATCGAGCAAAGTATGCCTATGGAAAGAGTGACCGCGAAACCCTGGATAGGCCCGGTACCCGCCCAAAGCAGGATAAGCGCAGTAAGAAGAGTCGTTATATTGGCGTCGAAAATCGTCCAGAAGGCGCGCGCGAAGCCCGTCTCGGTCGCCTGCCTTATGGATTTGCCCTTGGCCTTCTCCTCTCTGATTCTCTCGAATATGAGGATGTTGGCATCCACCGCCATGCCTATCGTCAGGACGAGACCGGCGAGACCCGGCAGCGTAAACGTCGCCTGCGACGCGGCCAGCGAGCCGAGTATCAGGATAAGGTTTATTATCATAATAAGGTTGGCGATAAGGCCGGCGGCCAGGTAGTAAATGCCCATAATGAGCAGGACCGCGATAAGGCAGGAGATTATGGCGATGATGCCGCGCTGGATTGCGCGTTCGCCGAGCATGGGGCCGACCGAGAACTCCCGCTCGAGAATCGGCTTGGTGGGCAGGGAGCCGCTCTTGAGAATAATTATCTGCTGCTGGACTTCTTCGAGCGTGAAGCGGCCCTCGATAATTCCCCTGTCGCTAATAGTCGACCTGATAACCGGCGCCGACTGGACCTCCCCGTCCAGGACGATGGCGAGATGCCTGTCGACATTCTCTTTTCGCGTCAGGTTGCTGAACTGGCGGGCGCCTTCGGCGTTGAAATTGAAGCCGACCGCAGGCTGGCCTATATTGTTCTGAGTGGAATATACGTCTCTGAGAAGCCCTCCGCTTACCCTGTCGGCGGTCACGATAATCGTTTCGAAGCGTTCCGTCTCTTCGCCTTCCTTGCTCCGGCGCACGAAAGGCACTACCATTCTGGCGGGTATGACAGGCTCCATATTCTGCGCAATCCTGGTCTTGTTTTCCTCCCTTACCTTCGCCATTTCCTTTCTGACTTCTTCGATTTCTTCCTTAGTAAACTTGTAGGGGTCGTCACCGGTGCTTTTCTGCGGCGCTATAAGCGAGAACCACAAAACGCCCATGCGCTCGACGATGGCCTTTACCTGTTCTTTCTCCGCCTCGCTTCCGCCGGGCAGGTCCACGACTATGCTGGAGCCGCCGTAGGTCTGGACGCGTATTTCCTTGAGGCCGAGGGTATCGATTCGTTTCTGCAGAACCGCGAGAGTATCGTCGATAGGTTTGTCGCTCGAAGGGACGTTCTCCGGGATTTCGAGCCGGTACTGGAGTTCGAACCCGCCCTGAAGGTCGAGGCCGAGAACCAGCCCTGACCATACGAAAAAGAGAAGCCAGAGCGCGACGAGAATCCCGATGAATGTAAACTTTAAACCCGCGTACTTTTCCATTTAACGTTCCTTGCCCCTACCAGGGGAATGTTTTTATCAAGATATTCTAACTCTTCTTTTCTTCCGGCTCGGCCTCGTCTTTCGGTATCACGTGCGCAATGGAGCCGAGGCTTACGGTGATTTTGATATCCTTGTCGTCATCTATTTTCAATATGGCTGCGTCATCCTTGACCGACATGACGATGGCATGAATTCCGCCGGCCGTGACCACGCGGTCGTTCTTCGCCAGCTCGGAAAGCATGGCGCGATGTTTCTTGTCCCTTTTCTTCTGGGGCATTATCAGGAATACGTACATAATCCCGAAAAGAATGACAAACAGGAAGAGTATGGAAAACGGATTGCCTTCCCCCGCCTGCCCCGTCGTGCCCTGGGTCTCGCCGCTGGCCTGCAGAAGCGATAAAAAGAAAGTCTCCACCTGTTACCTCCAATAATTTTGAATGTCCGCCCGCAAAAAGTCCAGCTATTATATCAGGGTCGCACCCACCCGCAAGCCATTTTTTGCAGTTCAATAATGACAATCCGCACTCGAACGCAGCTACATGAATGCGCGATGCACGACCCGGCCCGCAAAAACGGTCATTTCAACCCGGGTGCTTAAAAGCTCTCGAAGGTCCGTTTCAAACAAATTGCCCCTCAACACCACGAGGTCGGCATCCATGCCCGGCGCTATCGCACCCCGTCTTTCTTCCGCGCAAACGGCGTAAGCGCCTCTCGCGCCATAGCACCAAAGCGCCTCTTCGAGCGTTATTCTCTCTTCGGGAATCCAGGGCTCGCCGCCGTCCTCGGGCTCTCGCGCGCAAGCCGCGAAGAGGCCCAGCATGGGGTCGAGCCTCTCTATCGGGCAGTCCGTGCCAAGCGCAACGACTGCGCCGGAATCGATAAGGCTTCTCAAGGCGTAGGCGTATCTGCATCTCTCGCCCCAGTATTTATCCGCCGTCGCGATGTCTCCGTAAATATGGACCGGCTGCATGCTGGCAATTACGCCGGACTCGGCAAACCGCTTTATATCCTCTTTTCTCAACACCTGCGAATGTTCGATTCTATGCCGCAGGCCGGGATGAATCGCTCGCGACGCCTCTATCGCATCGAGGGATTCCGCAACCGCCCTGTCGCCTATCGCGTGCATCGCGCACGGGATGCCCGCCCTGCTCGCGGCGGCGATTTTATCTTCGAGTTCCCTGCCGTGCAGGACAGGTATTCCGCAGTCTTCGGAGCCGGAGTAAGGCTCGAACATATAGGCCGTCTTTCCGCCGAGACTGCCGTCCACGTAGTATTTCAAGCCGCAGAAACCGAGCCTGTCGCCGGTCAGGGGCGGGCGCAGGCCGAGCTTTTCGAGCGCTTCAATCTCCTCGTAATCACCGCCTTCGATATAGACATGCACTCTGAGGTCGAGCCCTCCCTCCCTTTCGAGCTCGCAGAGCGCGCCGAATTCTGTGGCGCTCGCAAGAGTCATAACCGAAGTGATGCCGAGTTTGTGCGCCTCTTTTATCGCATCGAGAAGGCCTGACCTCGTCGCCTCGTTGCCGGGTTTCGGACGCACGTTTCTTATTATGGAGACTGCCGTTTCCATGAATATGCCGGTCGGCTCGCCTTTCGCGTCGCGCTCGATTTTTCCGCCCTGCGGGTCGGGAGTGTCCTTCGTGACTCCTGCGGCCTTCAGCGCGGCCGAGTTTGCCCAGACCATGTGCCCGCAGCGGCTCGGGAACGCTGCGGGCCTGTTCCCCGTTATCCCGTCGAGGTCTTGCCTCGATGGCAGTTTACCATCCCAGAGGTTGTTGTCCCATCCCCTTCCGAGAAGCCACTCACCGCCTTTGGATTTCTCCACAAACTTTTTGACCCTATCAAGCGCTTCGGCGAGAGTCGCCGCGCCGGAGAAGTCTATTCTCGTGAAACTCTGCCCGAAAGAAGCGAGGTGAAGATGCGAATCGAAGAACCCCGGCAGAAGCACTCTTCCTTCGAGGTCTATTACCTCGGTCTTTTCGCCTGCGAAAGACATGACTTCTTTCGTGTCGCCCGCGGCGAGTATGCGGCCCATTCCGAGTGCAACCGCACCTCCCGGCACGAGCGGTTTTCCGAAATCGAAAATTTTCGCATTCGCAAGTATCAGGTCGGTCTTGAGCATCTCTTACCTCCGTCTTCCATGACTGGCGCATGATAGCAGATAACTCCGACATAATCAACGCGGCAAGACGGGCTTTGTTGACGTGCCGCCGCAGGCCTGATACAATTGTCGCCCATGGGGACAGGTTCTGAAATTAACGATATTGCGACAGGCGCACTCGAAGGGATGGGCGTCTCTGAAGGAGATGGCGTGCTCGTTGCTTTCTCCGGAGGCCCGGATTCGCTATGCCTGCTCGATGCCCTTTCTAAAACGGTTTCCGCAGGCAGACTCCGAATCAACCTGTCGGCATGCCATATTGACCATATGCTCCGGCCATGCTCCGGCTCCGACGCCGAGTTCTGCCGCTCGTTCTGCAACGAGCGCGGCATTGCCTTCGACCTCAGGCGAGAGGATGTGGGCGCGACGGCCGCAGAGCGCGGACAATGCATCGAGGAGGCGGCGCGCGATGCGAGGTATCAACTGCTCGAAGAATGCGCGCGCGATTGCGGGGCGCGATTCGTCGCCACGGGCCACAACCGGGACGACCAGGCGGAAACCGTGCTTATGCGGATATTGCGCGGCACTGGCCTCGCGGGCCTCGCGGCCATCAAGCCTTCGCGCCCCATAAGAAAAGGCTGCGATATCGTTCTTGTCAGGCCGATACTGGAAGCTGGCAGGAAAGATATTATTTCATACCTGAAGGAAAACGGCCTGGCTTATTTGACGGACGAAACCAACGCCGACACTTCCTACCTGAGAAACAGGATACGGGCGGAGCTGCTGCCACTGCTCGAAGAAAGGTATTCGCCCGCAATCCGCGAAACTCTCGCCAGGCTCGCCGCATCGGCCGGCACGGCCGGGGAACATATCGAGATTCTTGCAAATGAAGCTTTTCATGAAGCCGTAATCGATAAAACCAACGAAAGCGTTTCGCTCGACGCGACAAAACTTCAAACCGCCGGCGGCTTTATGTTGTACGAAATACTGAAGAGAGCTTTCAAGCATATCGGCCTCGATGGTCTTCTGACGTCGGGGAGGTTCGAGCCTATTGCAAATGCGCTCGAAGAAGGAAAGACTTCGGGCAGGCTGCAGGTCGGCGAGGGAGCGAGCGCGGAATTTCAGAACGGGCGGCTCCTCGTGACGAGGCTGCCATTCCCGGAAAGGCGCGAGGATTGGGAGGTCAGGCTCCACGCTCCCTGCGCGGCACGGCTCGAAGAGCCGGGCTTCGAAATGACATGCGAAATAGTCGAACGCGGCTCTTTCGACATGGAGGCCTTCAAGGCGGCGAAATCGACGCTGGAAGAGGCCCTGGACGCGGAAAAAACGGGCGCGGCGCTTGCGGTAAGGCCGGCGCGCAACGGGGACAGGTTCAGGCCGCTCGGGCTCGGGGGAAGCAAAAAGGTCGCGGATTTCCTTACTGATTTGAAAGTGCCTCTACGCCGGAAGTTCGACGAGGTCGTGCTGACGGCCGGCGGCGAAATCGCATGGCTCGTGGGGCGCAGAATTGACGGGCGATTCGCGGTGACGGACGGCACCAGTCGGGTGCTGCTCTGCAGGATAGATAAAAACGGGGATGCGGACGGTTGAAAGTTTTGTCCAAATATATTGTGTTTGATGCGCTGAGGTTTTCGTTCCTCGCGCTTCTCGTTTTTACCGCCATATTCTTCATAGCCTCGAGCATAACCGCCACTCGCGGCGGAATCACCCTCTCGCAGTTCCTCAGGATAACCCCGTTTATCATCCTTTACGTTATCCGCTTCACGCTGCCCATGTCGCTTCTGGTGGGAACGGCCTTCACCCTCGGCAGGCTCTCGGCAGACAGGGAAATTCTGGCGCTTCGAGCGTGCGGCGTGCACTACATGAGCATCGCAATGCCGGTGCTTTTTGTCGGCCTGCTCTGCTGCGTGGGGCTCTTCTTCTTCAACGACAGGCTTCTGCCCTACTGCGATTACGCGAGGCGCGACGTGCTCAAGTCGTTCGCCCGGGAAATTCTGACCCTGCAAAAGGGACGCAACAAGTCGTTCAATCTCCCGGGCTATACCGTTTTCTGCAGGGAATACGACGGCAGGACGCTACGCGGGCTAATGATATTCCGGGACGACCCGAAGCTGCCGTTCGAGATAGCGGCGCGCGAGGGGCGCGTTTGGCTCAGTCCCGACGAGATGAGCATAATAATCGCCCTGACGGATGTTCATATAACCCACTACGGGCCGAAAGAAGAAGTGACCTACGGCGAGCTGGTCTCGGAGAACTATACCATAACCGTTCCGCTTCGCCAGAGAAAGAAAAACAGGCCGGGCTTCCTTACCTTGGGCGAGCTCGTCGAAGAGAGCAGGAAACTCGAAAAAGAGCTTGCGGACCTCAAGGCAGCAGTACCAAAGGGAAATACCGAGGCTCACGATAACGCGAGACTGAAGCTCATCAATCTCAAGAAAAAGATGGGCATCGAGTTTCACCGTAGACTGGCGGATTCCCTCTCGCCTCTTCTTTTCCTGCTCGTGGGGATACCGCTGCCGCTTCTTCTGAATTCGAGGTCGAGGCTCGTGCCTGCATTTATAGCGCTCGTTACGGTCATGATGACAAGTTCGGGCGTATCGCTGGGCGGGGAGACGTTCGCGGAAAGCGGGAGCCTCGACCCATGGTTCGCCATGTGGCTCGGTTCGATTCTGACCGGGATCGTCGGCGTATTCCTTTTCTGGAAACTTTTCGAGAAATAGCCGTGTTGAAAATCATAGACAGGTACGTTCTCAAACACCTTCTGGTCTCGTACGCTATCTGCATCATCTCGCTACTCGGGCTTTTCACCATGGTCGATATCCTCAGCAACCTCGACCGCCTTCTCGGAAAAGGGCCGTTTCTCGACTCGCTCTGGAAATACCTCGTCGCCATGATACCGCTGGCATACTATCAGATTGCGCCGGGAACGTTCCTCATGGCGTCGATGTTCACGCTGAGCGGCCTGAGCAAAAACCGAGAAATCCTCGCGCTTCGGGCAAGCGGGGTGAGCATATACCGTGTTCTGCAGCCGATTGTTATCGCGTCGCTCCTCGCCGCCGTGGTAATGGCCGCGGTCCAGGAAATAGTGATTCCAACCGAGGCGGAAAATATCAGGCAGTTGGGCAAGGACAAGCCCGTAAGCTCGGTCATGGTCTCGGACACGGGCGGTAACGTATTCAGAATCGCCAGGTACTACCCGTTCGACAAGAGGATGGAAGAAATCGTGATAACCATCTTTTATCCCGACGGCAGCAAGCACTGGAGCATACATGCCGAATCCGCCGAGCGCGTCAAGCGCGGCTGGAACCTCCATCACGTAAGAATGTACGAGCAGGACGAGAGGGGAATGCTCCAGGTGGCTTTCGACAAGAAAAGCGGGCAGAGGTATCCTTACGTCGTCAAGAGCTCCATGGTTTTCGAGACCGACATCATGCCCAGCGACATAGAAAGTATCGACCGCGACGTCAACTACCTGACTTTCTCCCAGCTCAACGACCAGTACCACAGGCAGAAATACCTCCCGCACCTCAGGGTAAAGCTCCATTCCCGCATCTCGGGGCCGCTCGCCAATTTCGTGCTGCTTCTTCTCGGGGTCCCTTTCGCTCTGCGCGTGGGCAGGAGGGCCATGGTCCTGAACGTCGCGGTTTGCATAGCGGTCGCAAGCGCGTTTTTCGTGGCGACATTTTTCTTCAGCGACCTCGGCGCGGACGGCCGCATCTCACCCATTGCCGCAGCCTGGCTGCCGGTTGTGCTTTTCTCCGCCCTCGGACTCGGCCTCGTCGAATCGGTACGCACCTAACATCCGCGTAAGTTCAGCGTATTATATTTAAGAATAGCAAATGGCTGTCCTATTGTTATTGTTATGTCTATTCCATTATCATTTCACATAGGCATTGGGAGGTGCTCATGAAACGGTTGTTTTTAGTCTTTGTTGCGTTGGCTCTATTCTTCGCCTGCGTGCCCGCAATCGCGGGCCAGACGAGGTTTGTAAGATACCCGGATTACCACGACGGCCAACTGATTTTCAGCTATCTCGGCGACATCTGGATACTCGACAAGGATGACGCGCAACCCCGGCCGCTTACCGTACACGACGCATCCGAGCTCTACCCCAGGTTCAGCCCCGACGGAAAATGGGTGGCCTTTTCATCGAACCGCACCGGCTCGTGGGATGTCTACGTCGTTCCCTCAACGGGAGGAAAGCCGAAGCGCCTTACATTCCATTCCACGAGCGATTACGTGACGGGATGGACCCGCGATTCCAAGCACGTTGTCTTCCGTTCGAGACGCGACAGGAAATACATGAGCAGCCTCTACAAGGTATCGCTTGACGCCGAATTGCCGGTGCGGATAGAATGCGGCACGGCCTACGGCGCATCCTTCGACGAAACGGAAAGATACATCGCCTTCAATAGACACTACCCCAGGTATTCCCGCAAATCCTACAGAGGCTCAAACAACGCCGATGTATGGATTTTTGATTTCGAGGAAAAGAAATTCAACAAGCTGACCGACTTCGAAGGGCACGACGGCTCGCCCATGATAGCGGGCGATACCGTCTTTTTCGTCACCGACCGTGACGGCACTTTCAATATATGGAAAATACCTCTTGCGGGCGGAGATGCGACGCAAGTCACCGCGCACAAGGACGAGGGAGTCCAGTATGCCTCGCTTTCGCCGGACGGCAAGACTATTGTTTACGAGCGCGGATTCGAGATATGGAAGCTCGACGTCGATAGCGGAAAATCCACCCCCTTCGAGCTGAAACTCAGCATAGATTTCATCGAAAATCCCGTCGTTTATAAAAAGCAGTCCACGGTCGACGATTATGATATCGCCTCGGACGGCAAGCGAATCGCATTCTCGACCCGCGGCGAGATATTCACCGTGCCCGCGGACAAGGGGCGGGCCGTCCAGCTGACGGACAGCCCGTGGCGCGACCGCTACGTCACCTACGGTCCGGAGAACGAGAGGATAGCTTTCATCTCGGACCGCTCGGGCGAGGAGCAAGTTTACATAATAAACGCCGACGGAACCGGGCTCTTTCAGCTCACCGATAGCGAATCGAGAAAGGTCGAACTCGACTGGTCCCCCGACGGCAAGCACCTCAGCGTAGTGGAGAGCGACCATAGCCTCTGGATTTACAATGTCGAAGATAAGAAAGGCAGGCTCACAATCAAGCCCGCGCCTAACACGCCGCGGAACATACGCTGGTCCCCTGACGGCAAATGGCTCGCATACGTGAGGGAAAACGAAGATTTCTGGGGCGATATATACATCATCTCCGCTACCGAAGAGAACCCGGAAGAACACCCCGTGCTCGAAAGAATGCCTTACGAAGAATACAGCATCTTCTTCACACCCGAGAAAATATATTTCCTCGGCCAGATAAACTCTGACTGGGACATGGCCCTCTTCTGCGTGGACCTTGCAAAGCAGGAATACGACCCGGACGACCCCGAAGGTAAAGAGCGCGCGGAAGCGAAAAAGAAGGAACTGGAAAAAGAAAAGAAGCCCGACCCTCCCAAAGAAGAAAAAGAGGAAGGCGAAGAAAAAGAAAAACCGGCTGAAGAGACTGCCAAAGAGGATGAAAAGGAAGCTGCAAAATCCGAGCCGGACAAGAAAAAAGAAAAAAAGCTGCCCGAGGTCGTCATCGATTTCGAAGGCATCGAGAAAAGGCTCAAGGAGATGGTCAGGGTGCCGGGAAAAATCCGGAGCCTTGCAGTTTCTCGCGATGGTTCGGGCATAATCATGCTCGTAAGCGAGCCCCGCGGAAAACAGACAATCAACATCCTTTACAGTGTTCTCAAAAACGGGGAAACGCTAAAGCAGATAGCCTCCGTCTCGGATGCAAGAGGGCTGAGATTCAGCCCGGACGGCAAAGAGCTTTACTTCACCTCTCGCGGCCGCCTGATGCACATATCAAAAAACGGCGGCTCGGCCAAGACCGTTTCTTTCAGCGTTCCGGTAAAAATAAACCGCGCCGAGGAATATGCCCAGATTTTCAACGAGTGCTGGCGCACCATGAAATATATCTTCTACGACGCCGACATGCATGGCACTGACTGGAAGGCAATCCGCGAAAAGTACGCCGACCTCCTGCCATCCCTCACCGATAAAGGCGCTCTCGGTACGGTCGTAAACACTATGCTCGGCGAGCTCAACGCCTCGCATATGGGTTTTTACGTCAATACCGAAGACGGCGGCGGCCCTTCGTTCACAACGATGCATCCCGGCTTTGAAATCGTTCCCGACCCGGAATCCGGAATGTATAAGGTTGGCCATATATATAAAAAAGGCCCCGCCGACAAGGAATGGGCCGATGTGAAAGAAGGAGACTTCCTCCTGTCAATCGACGGGAAGGAGCTGAAATACCCCGACAATTACTGGAAGCTCCTGAACCACCCGCTTAACGAGCGCGTCGATATAACCGTCAGCGCCGAGCCCGAAGGCGAAAACAAGCGTACAAGCACGGTCAAACTCGCGAGCTACGGAACCATAATGTCGCTCGAATATTACGAATGGGTAGACAACAACAGGGAAAAGGTGGACAAACTGTCAAACGGAAGGCTCGCCTACCTGCATATCCCCGCCATGTCCGGCAGATGGCTCGAACGTTTCAAGAAGGAACTGATCGAGTTTCGCATGAAGGAAGCCCTGATAATAGATGTGCGAAACAACGGGGGCGGGAACATCGACCAGCAATTGCTGGACGTCCTCGAACGGCGCATGTTCGGCAGATGGATTACCAGGGGCTCGATTCCCGGCAGGCGGCCGGGGAACGGATTCTTCGGACCGAAGGTTGTTCTTATTAACGAGCGCTCTTTCAGCGACGCGGAAGTCTTCCCGCAGGGGTTCAAAGACCTCGGCCTCGGCAAGGTCGTGGGGATTCCGACGGGCGGCGGCGTTATCGCCACAAGCTCGTACAGGCTCATGGACGGCTCTTCCATACGAACCCCGCTCCAGGGAGTCTATACGAAGGAAGGCGTGAATCTCGAGAACTACGGCGTCAAGCCGGACTTCTACGTCGATATCCTCCCGGAAGACGAGCTTGCGGGACGCGACCCGCAACTCGAAGTCGCCATCGACATTCTGATTAAAAAGCTTCCCGAAAAGAAAGACAAGTAGGAGTGCGTTTTATACCGATTCGAGGTCGCCTGTTTCGGCAGGCTTCTTCTCTTTAAGCCGCCAGACTATATCGGTCCTGCTTTTCAGGCGCGCCGCTTCCCTTAGAGGGAGCCTTACGTGCATCCGCGCCACTTCCTCCGTATAGCTTCGCGAGAGAACATCGCCCTTTTCGGAAAGCCACGCCATGAGCCTGCCGTCGGAGACGGGGCATTCCACGATTCCCTCTTCCCATCGCGATTCCGCCGCATCGAGCACCATGCGCGCAAGCTCCCTAAGGCCCTCCCCCGTATGTGCGCTCACGGCGACCGACTTTTTTTCCTGTCTCGCCAGTATCGTTATTTCCACCGGGTCGCTTACCGCGTCTGTCTTGTTAATCACGGCAATAGCCGGCTTTTCGGAGCAGCCGATGTCTCTCAGCACTTCCTTTACGACTTCCAACATATTCTCCGCGTCGGGGTCGGACGCGTCCACCACGTGAAGCAGCAGGTCCGCTTCCGTCACCTCGGCAAGAGTCGCGTGAAAGGACGCGATAAGATGATGCGGGATGTTTCTTATAAACCCGACAGTGTCGGAAATCAGGACGTTCGTTCCGCCTATGTCCCAGAGCGCGGTCTTCGTATCAAGCGTGACGAACAACTGGTCGTTCGTCACTACGTCGGTTCCCGTCAGCTTGTTCAGCAGCGTGGACTTCCCGGCGTTCGTATAGCCCACGAGCGAGACGGTGAATTCCTCCTTGCGCCCCGAAACTTCCCTTTCCCTGTGTTTCTCAATCCTGTCAAGCCTGCGTTTCAAGGCGGTAATGCTGTTTCGGATGACCCGCTTGTCCTCTTCGAGCTGCTTCTCGCCGGGGCCTCTCGTGCCAATGCCGCCCTCGAATCTCGAAAGGTGCGTCCACATCCGCTTGAGCCGCGGAAGCTCGTACTCGAGCTGCGCAAGCTCCACCTGGAGCTTCGACTGCGCCGTCCTCGCATGCTTGGCGAAAATGTCCAGTATCAGCTCGGACCTGTCGATAATCCTCACCTTCGTCAGCGTTTCAAGGTTTTTCACCTGCGCGCCGGTCAGGTCGTTGTCAAAAATAACGAGGTCCGGCTTGAGCTCCTCGCAGGCATCCCTTAGCTCCTCGGCCTTGCCCTTGCCTATGTAATATGTCGGCTCGACCCGGCGCTTGCGCTGGGTAAGCTCGCGAACCACTTCGCCCCCGGCCGTATCGACGAGTAGCGCAAGCTCCGCAAGAAGCGCGCCTCTTTGTTTTCGTCCCGGAAGCTCGACTCCGACGGTGACAACTCTTTCTCTTGGCTGCGAAAGCTCGATTGGTTTATGGGTCAAGTAAGTCTCCTAAAGGTGGTTGATTATCTGGTCGCGGAAATCCCCCCGGGGCCGCTTGAGCGCCTCTTCTATCCGGGCAAGCAGCTTTTCCTTCGCACCGGGCAGCCTCCCGTTGAGGTTAGCGAAATTTGAAATATGGTCGCTGAGCAGCCATGAAGTGACTTCAAGGTTCTCTATGAGAAGCTTCTCCTCTCCGAGCGCCTCGTAAGGGCCCAGCAGCTCGAAATCTCCGCTCTTGTATTCCTCGTAAAGCGGTGCGGCGGGCACCGGTACCCACGTCCGCAGCCTTATGAAGTCCGGGTCGATTGCGTTGAGTACTTTCGCGCTCCCGAGCGCGTGCTCGCGCCATCGCTCCCTGCCGCCTATCCCGACAAGGATGTATTCCGAAAGCTCAAGTCCCGCATCCTTGACAAGCTTCCCGGCTTTTATCATCTCTTCCGGCGTGGCGCCTTTCCTTATCTTTTCCAGCAAGACGGAGTCGCCCGTTTCAATACCGACATGAATGCGTCTCAGGCCGGCATCGTAGAGCAGTTTCCATTCTTCCGGGCTCTTCTTGATAATGTATTTAGCCGAGCCGTACGAAGTGATGCGCTCGAGATTCGGAAAAAGCTCGCGCGTATAGTCGAATATCTCGACGAGCTGCGAAGTTCGCATGATAATCGTATTGCCGTCGGGAAAAAAAACCGTTCGAACGTTTTCCGCGCCGTAGAAATCCCGCGCCAGACGCAGGTCTTCCTTGATGACCTCGACCTTCCGAATGCGAAACTTTTTGCCCTTGTACATGCCGCAGAAAGTGCATTTGTTGTGGGGGCAGCCGAGCGTCGCCTGTATCAGGAGGCTTCCCGCCTCCGAAGGCGGCCTGTAAACCGGTTCCTCGTACCTCATTTATCCTTCTTTGCTTCCCCGGCTTTTTCCTTGTCTTCCTCTGCCTGCTTTTCCGACTCTTCTTTCTCTGCTTTCAGTGCGCCCTCGATGAATTCTTTCCATTCCTTCGAATCGCGTACCTTGTCGAAATAGGCGAATCTCCGGACCAGCGAAGCCTTTATAAATTCGCCCTCGACCGCCTTTTTAACGTGCTCGACGGCCTTCGCCGCATCGCCCTTCATCCCGAAAACGCAGCCGAGCCGGAAGGTATACGAGATTTCGGGCGCGATTTTTATCGCTTCCTTGAATTCATATTCCGCCTCGTCAAGCTTGTCCATCTCAAGGTAGGTCGCCCCGAGGGATGAATGCTGCCCCGCGCCGGATGTGTAAATCCCCATCTTTATATCTTTTATCAACTCTTCCGCGAACTTCGGCTCGCCGAGCTTCGCAAGCGCCATCGACGCCCCTGCCCGATAAACCATTACGCCCGCGCCTTTCGCCTCGTCATGCTTTTTCCTGAGAAACTCCGCCGCTTCCTTGTCGCCGAGGTCGCCGAATACGTTGAGCGCATAATAGCTGACCGTGCCGAATCGGCTCCAGTCCGAAAGATATTCCAGCGCCTTGCGTATGCCCGGCCCAAGCTCCTTGAGTTCCTTTATCTGGCCGGGGCAATACATGCACTTCCCCGTATCCACCGCGTTTTTCTCGATATAGTCCTTGACCATCTCCAGAAGCGCCCTGCCGAGCACATCCTCGATTAGCTCCCTGCGCTTCCCACCGGTCTCCTCGAGGTAGCCGCGAAGCATTTCCAGCGCCTGCGGCCCCACCTTCTCCATCGCCTCGGCCGCTTTCTTTCTGACTTCGAGCGAGTTGTCGTCGACGAGCTTCAGAAGCTCGGGCAGAGCTTCCTTGATTTTCATCCTGCCGAGTATCACTGCCGCGTTCGACCTTACCCCCGAGACGTCGCTTTCCAAAGCTTTCAGCAGCGGCTTAAGCGCAGCCTCGCCCATCGCTTCGAGTCCGGTGCGCGCCTCCCTGCGTTCGTCGTGGTAACGCGAGTTGAGCTGCTCGACCAGCTTCTCGGCACTTTTCGACGCCGCCTCGGGCGGCTCATCCTGCGCAAGACCCGTCGCGCAAATCGCAACCAGCGACAAAATAATAAAAAGCTGCCTAATCGATTTCATAGAGTTTCTCGCCAATAAAAAGCTCGACTATCTCCGAATCCAGCTTGCCGTTCCGGGCTTCTTCGCGCAAAATACTGAACGCCTTCTCCCGCGGCATTGCAGGTTTGTAAGGCCTGTCCTGCGCCACCAGGGCGTCGAAAATGTCCGCGATGGCCATGAGGCGGCTTATCCTGTCAATCGCATCGCCCGCAAGCCCGTCCGGATATCCCGAGCCGTCGAGCTTCTCGTGGTGCCTGCCCGCAACGCCCGGTATCTCTTTGAGCTCGTAAGGAAAATACGCCTCCGAAAGAATCTCGCGAGTGCGAACGGCGTGGCTTTTCATCCTGGCGAATTCTTCCGCATCCAGCCTGCCCGGCTTGTTCAGCACGGCATCCGGCACGCCTATCTTGCCGACGTCGTGAAGGTAGGCGGCGTACTCCACCAGCTTCAGGGCGTCCCCATCAATGCCCAGCGCCTGAGCTATTCTCTTCGAATACTTGCCCACCCGCTCGGAATGCCCGGCCGTAACCGGGTCGCGCGCATCCACCGCCGCTGCGAGGACCTTCACTATCGACTTGAAAAACTTCTCGTTCTCCTCGTAGAGGTTCTGCTTCTCGATTGCCACCGCAGCGTGCGTCGCAAGCGCGTGCAAAAGCTCCATGTCCCCTTCCGTGAACGCATCGTCACCCTTCTTATTTATTACCTGCATGACGCCAACGATACCGTCGTTCAGGTTAAGAAGCGGCACGACCAGCATGTTGCGCGTCACGTAGCCCGTTTTTTTGTCCACATCCTTGTTGAAACGATGGTCGGAATAGGCGTCGTCTATCTTAATCGATTCCTTGGACTCGGCCACGTACCCGGCGAGCCCCTGACCGAGTTTGAGCCTGATTTCGCCCATGCCGTCGCCCTGCGCGATGAGCGACCATAGCTCCCCGTTCTCGCGGTCGTAGAGATAGAGGGTCGTGCGCTCCGCCTGCAGGACCTTCGTCGTCTCGCTCACGATAAGGTCGAGAAGTGACGAAAGGTCCTTCTCCGAATTCATGGCGGCCGATATTTCGAGCAGGCTGTTGAGGTCATCTACTTTCCGCAGCCTCGTCGGCGTAACTATCGCCATTTTGATATTCCCTAAATATGCCTATGGCTTTAAATATTATACGCTTGAACGCCTGTCAAGTTGAACGAAAAGGGGCGCAACATGCTGCAAACCCCTTTTTCCTTAGTTCTTTTATACGCTAATCCTCACATCCGCCACGTAGGCCCCGTCCTCGAACGCAAGTATCGGGTTGAGATCGAGCTCCTTTATCTGCGGGTTGTCGGTCAGCATCGCCGAAGTCCGCTGGATAATCTCGCGGAGCTTCTCCTGCGAAACCGGCTTCCTTCCCCGCGCGCCGGCAAGGATTTTGTAACCCTTGATTCCGGAAACCATCTCCTTCGCCTCGCGGTCGCTCACCGGGGTCAGCTTGAAAACCACGTCCTTCATGATTTCCACGAATATCCCGCCAAGGCCGAAGACTACCGCGTGCCCGAGATTCGACATCTTATTAGCGCCGACTATAACCTCCGTTCCGCCATGAAGAAATTTTTGAACCATCCATTTCGGTTCGAGCTTGTCGAACTTGTCCGACATGCGACCCATTTCCTTCGACAGCTCCGCCTCGTCCTTCACGTCGAGCGCAAGCGCGCCCTCCTCGGACTTGTGAATAATCTGAGGCGAATCGACCTTTATGGTAACCGGATATCCCAGTTCCCCGGCCGCAGCAGCGACTTGGTCCGAAGAACCGACTATTTTGTACGGAATCATCGGTATCTTGTACTGCTCCAGTAGATGATACGCCTGCTCCTGCGTCAGGAAATCGTGCTCCGCCTTTGCCGCTTCTTCCAGTATCGCGGCTGCCTTTTTCGAGTCCGTATCCTTGAATTCCTTCACCGAGCCCGGCTCGCGCGAATTGAGCCTGCCGCAATCGCTCAGCGCCGCAAGCGCCTTCGCGGCAGTCTCGGGGAAACTGTAGTTGGGCACCCCGCCCTCCTTGAGTATGTTTGTCGGGCCGGTCCATTGCCTGCGGTCGGTCATAAGGTTTACGATTACAGGCTTTTTGCCGAGCTGGTTTACCTCGGCGATTTGCTTCGCCACCGCCTCGTTGTCCACGAAGAACGGCGTTACGACGTTCATGAAAATGCCGTCTATTCCCTCGTCGTCTATGAGCGCGTCCATCGCAGCCCTGAAATGCTCCGCTCCCGCCGTCGCAAGAACATCGACAGGATTGTTGACCGATGCCGCCGCATATAGTTTTTCCTTGAGGAATTCTTCCGATTTCTTGGACAAAGGCGGTATTTCAAGGCCCGCATCGATAAGCTCGTCTGTTGCGATAATGGCCGGGCCTCCGGTGTTCGTGATAATCCCCACTTTGTTGCCTGAAGGAATAGGCTGCGTGGAAAATGCATAAGCCGCTTGGACGAGGTCTTCCTCGTCACGGAAAGTCACGACCCCGGCCTTGTCGAAGATAAGCTCGGTCGATATGTCGGTCTTCATGAGCCCGCCGGTATGCGAGGCGACTGCCTTCGCGCCTTCCGCCGTCCGGCCCGTCTTCATGCCGAGAATCGGCTTCTTCGATGCAACTTCCTTCGCCACTTCGAGAAACTCCGCCGGGTCGGAAAGGCTCTCGATGTGAACGACGATTACCTTGACCTCGTCAACCGTGCCCCAGTACCTGACGACCTCGGGTATCGAGACGTCGCAGGCGTTGCCGTTGGAAGCGTACATGTGGACGCCGATTCCCAGCTCGCTGAACCGCTGGTTTATGACTTCGCCCACCCCTCCCGACTGCGCGATAATCGCGACGTTGCCCGGCTCGGGATACGTAAACGTGAAGTTGCAGTAAGCCCTGACCTCGGGGTCGGAGCATATCACGCCCTGGCAGTTGGGCCCGATTATGCGAACGCCGTGCTCTTTGGCGATGCGCACGACCTCTTCTTCAAGCTTGATGCCGTCCCCGCCGACTTCCTTGAAGCCAGCCGAGTTGATTATCGCGAATTTCACGCCCTTCTTTCCGCAATCCTCCATCGCGGCGGGCACGTACTTGGCGGGAATCACGATATGCGCGACATCCACTTCGTCCGGTATCTCCGATACCGTCTTGTAAGCCTTGAAGTTTATGGTATACGGGTCCTTCGGGTGGACCGGGAAAATCGGCCCCTTGTAGCCGTAATCCATGAGATTCTGGACAATCCTGTATCCTATTGAAAGCCTTTTGTTGGAAGCGCCGATTACGGCGACCGCCTTCGGCTTGAAAAGCGCGCTAAGCATCCTCGTCCCTCCTGACATTCTATTTCGACTTCCCCGTGTCAATTTTAATAACCATTCCGGACTGGTCTTTTACATCTGTTATGTCAATTGCCCACGATTTTGTTCCGCCGGAAACTGATTTGACTTTGTAGCTCAGGTTGCCCTTTTGGTCTTCGTCGCTTTCTATTTTGAAAACTCCTTCGCGCCCCTCCGCGTTCACGGAAAGCAGCAGTTCGTTCGGTATGAAGGGCAGACAAATCATTGTTTTTTCTTCCTTGAGCTTGACGCGCCATACGCCGGAAGGCAGCTTTATCGCTTCCCCGCTCTCGAGTTCGCGGACTTCCTGCACCGTATTGGCGTAAAGCATAACGCTCGCTTCACCGCTGCCGGGCATTTCGAGAAAAACATCGAAAGAAGCGCACCCGCAAAGCGCCACAAGCATCAACAAGACATATGCCGTTTTCAAGCCAGAACCTCCTTTAAATTGTTATCTCCCGCCGTATCGGCCCCTCGGCAACTGCAGGAGAAAAGCATCCACGTATATCCAGTCGCCTTGTTTCTTGACCCTGACATCGCTCGTATTGTACGGCGAGTTCGCATCCATTACGCGATAGCTCACGTAGCCGTCGACACCCACCTGCCTCTCGGCAGTGCCCACGTACTTGTAGAATCCCGGCGCCGTGGCGGAAAGCGTTATCGTGTCAGGCAGACCCCAGACGCCGAATACGAAATCGCCCGTAGTGAACTCGTCAATGGCGTAGTACTCTTTCAGAACGGGTTCTTTCACGCTCTTTTTTTCCGTATATCCGCTAATATATTTGCCCTTGACTGCAATGCCCGCATCCATGACCGGCTTGCCGTTCACGTCGAAAAGGCGGACTTTCATCATATATTGCGAGCATCCAGCCGTAAAAATCATGCAAATGAAAAGCGCCGTTAAAGCGTATCTCACTTCGATTTCTCCCTTGCGAAAAGCGCCGCGCCTAACGCGCCCGTCGTATGCGGGTCGGATGGAACATTGACTTCCCTGCCAAGCTGCTCCTTGAACATATCCACGATGACCGGGTTGTACGCCACCACGCCGCCGGTGAGAACTACCTCGCCGTCGAGCGGGTCCATCTCCACGATTCGCTTGATAACCGACCGGAACGCACCCTTGACAATGTCGGCAATCTCCACTCCCTGTCGTATTTTAGCGAGAATCTCCGTCTGAGTGAATACGGTGCAGAACGAGCCGAGCGTGACTTCGCTCTCCGACTTGCGCGCAAGACCGTCGAGTTCGCTCACCGGCAGATTGAGCCTGCCCGCTATCTCCTCGAGAAATGCGCCCGTCCCGGCAGCGCATTTGCGGTTCATCTTGAAAGAACTGCGCCTCCCCGACTTGTCCAGGTGGATTATCTTGTTGTCCTGCCCGCCTATGTCTACTATCGTTATCTTGCCGGGAAAAAAGTGGTGGCAGCCTTTCGCATGGCAGGAAATCTCCGTCTTCCTGTCTCCGGCGAACTTCACGTTGTGCCTGCCGTAGCCCGATGAAATGGTAGCCGCCACATCGCCGGCCTGCAGACCGGCCTGCGAAAGCGCCTCATCGAAACACTTCTGCGCCGCTTCCTCGAAGTCCATCCCGGATTTGCCGACCCCGCGCCCCCTGACCTCGGCCGATTCGTCGATTATCACGACTTTGGTCGCCGAGGCGCCGACATCGACTCCGCAGTAAAATTTATCAGCCATTTTTCTATTTCTCTTCAAGTTGTTCAACGAACGCCTCGAGCTGCGTAATCGACTGCTCCTCGGAGTAGCAGCGCAGGTCGTTCAGGTCGCCGGCTATCGTCACGTAAGGTATGCCCGTCTTTTCCTGCATTCTCTGCGGCAAACCGTACCTGCAATTCGTATTGTTTGGACAGGTCTTGGCATCGTGGTAGATAACGCCGTCGCATTTGAAGAAGTCGAGCATGCGACCTATATACTTTTCCTTGTAGTCGTCGTCGCGGACAATGAAAAGCTCCGTGTAGGCGCGCGCCATAGACTCGAACGGCTTGTCCCCGTCGAACGCCGAGAATATCCATGAATTGCAGTAGGTCGAGGCGACGACGCAGGTCTGAAGACTCGCGAAGAAGCCGGACATATCCCTGAGCTTGCCCCATACCGGCATGCCGTCCCAGTAGAGCCTGTGCTTTTCGCCGTCTATAGCGGCCACGCCGTCCTGGGCCCTCTGCTTGAGCTCGGCAAGCAGCTCTTCGTAATATGCATTTGCCACGGGCAACCCGCGAAGCACGACCGCAGGCCCCATGTGAATCGTCCCGTCGAAAAACGTGAACGGCGAAGGCACATGCGAAGAAGTGTCGAGAACTTCCTTCCAGAGGTCGGAGCAGCGCCTCGACAGGCCGACGACTTCCTTGAACTTGTCGATGTCGAACTTGTTGCCGGAGATTTCCTCGAGCACGGGTATCATGGCCTTGAGCTGCCCGACGATGCCCGCTATGTGAGACTCGGTGACTTCCGGCACGTTGCGGTACGTCTCTATCCCCACGACCGGGACGTTCCATTCCCTGCCGTACCACTCGAACCAGTCCTTGACGTCGCGGCACTGGTTGGTGTTGTAGACAAGCACGTCCGCCTTCGGCACGCCATCTATCCCCTCATACGCCTTCGTTATCGGCGTTTCCTGCTTGATATACGAGCCTACGTCGCTGGTCAGGTAGGAGCATATGTCGGGCGAATAGCCAATCGCGTTCGCCGCCGGAATCAGGTCGGTCGCCATGCGGGTCGCGCCCAGCATGGCCCCGTGGTTCTCCGGGTAATATACGAGAAAACCCATCGCGTTGAGAAGCTCGGCCGGCCCTACGCTCGTGCACCACGCCACCTTCGGGCTTCCTTCCTTCGCGGCCTTGTCCGCGCCGTAGAAGTGCTCCGCCATGATTTTCTTCATCGTGCCTGCCGCCGCTATCTTCTTGAAAGTCGGCTTCTTCCCTTCTGCCATGTAACTGCCTCCTGTATGCTGAAACGTGAAGTCAATCTCTTGTTTTACATCTCTACGATGTTAATTGTCGGGTGCGGGAAAAAGGGCGAGAATTGTATCCAGCATGGCGCGGCGCGAGCTTCCGAATCCGAGTTTCCTTTTCGGAAGCAAACAACTCTCATGAACTTTCATGATTTCACCGCTCCAGTCGCTTGAAAAGCAAGCCGAGATTACCAGAAATCGCCCGTTTTTTCAAGCGGAATCCCCTTTCCTACCAATGCCCAGGTTCCTGCAAATCTGCTCGCGAAGGAACTCGTCCGGCTCCTCGTCCAGCGCCTCCATAAGCATCTTTTTCTCCACCTCGCCGCCGAGTTCGCTCGCCATCTTTATCGCGCTTTGCCTGATAAACGGGTTCTCGTCCGCAAGCCCTTCTTCGATTGCGTCCAGCCCGGCATCCCGCCCGGCTGACCTGACCCGAAGCGCAAGCTCGAGACGCAACCCCTTGTCCGTCTCGGCCGCCAGCGCACCCTCGAGTACGCCAACCGCCTGCTCGCCGAGGCTGCCGAGCGCCTGGTACGCCGACGCCCTGACCGCAGGCTCCTGCTCGGAAGCCAGCTTTTTCAGTATTTCAAGGCCTTCCCCGTTGCCCGCCTTCGCGAGCGCCTCCGCCGCGGCCGCGCGAAGCAGCGGGTTGACCTCCCTCGAAAGTTTCCTCAGAAGCGCCTCGGCGTTGGCGTCCGGGAACCTCGCGTAAGCCTTCGCAGCCGCATGCTTGACCTCCCAGAGCGGATGACCGAGGAACCGCAGCAGCAGAGGCTTTTGCTCCTCGTCGCCGAGTTCCAGGAGCGACGAAACGCAAGATAGCGCCATTATCGCCGCATGCCCCGAGCTCTTGTCCTGACCGAAAATGTCGTCCCTTCGCATGACCTGCCCGAGCACCTTCCTCAAATGCTTCTTCCCGCCCGGCAGCCCAAGCTTCCCGAGCGCGCTTATCGCCGTGAGGGTAAGCATGAAGTCCGCGCTTTTGAGAATTCCGATAAGCGCCTTGAACGCCTTTTTGTTGCCGGGAAAGTTGGCAAGCCCGGCAGCCGCAATCGCCCTGCCCGTGAACGCATTGTCACCGAGCGCCTTGATAAGATGCGGCAAAGCCTGCTCGTCTTTCGACTGCGCGAGAAGGTTCACCCCCTGATTCATCCTGCCCGGCTCGCCGCTCTCGTACATCTCGACGAATAGGTCGATATTGTCCGAAAGCGGCCCTTCGAACGGCTCGTGATAGAACTCGAAGCCCTGCATCTGGCCGCCCACGTCCTGCCCGAATCGCAGGTAATTCCCAATCCTCTCAAACGGCTTTTTCGCCACTTCAGCCTTCCCCCTTGCAATCGTTCTAAAACAAGCCGGATATTCTATCAGGCCATCCGTCGAATTGTCAATAATTCGGCAAGATACCGTGGCATGGTCGGCGCGAAAGGCTAAATAATACCTTCCATCTCCTATCATGCCAAAATGACATTTTACTAACCCTTGTAATTTTAACTCCTTGCCAGCAAAGGACTTACGAGCGTGGATTTCTTGAAATCCATGCATCCACGAGCAAATTTTCGACGAAGTCGAAAAATGCGGTGGAGATGTAACCTTCACCTTATTTAAACTCAGACCAAAACCCATTACAGGCGTCTGTAAATTTAAGTTGTTGTACAGCAACGACTTACGTATTTTTTTTACAGATATCGAGGGGGTTGTTAACCCTTGACGACTTATCGATAAGTCGTCAAATGCGGGGGTGTTGGCTGTGTGAAACGACTTGTCGAAGACAAGCAAACAGCCGACACGAAAGGCTAAATTATACATTCCTCTTATCCCATATAGACAATGACACAACGGATTTATTGACGGTGGATTTGCATGCGCTTACTGCGCTTTCCCGGTATGTGTACCGGGCTTTCGGAAGATACAAATTCCTCTATGCGTATAGACGTAATCCATGCCCGATTCCATACAAAAATCTTGAAAAAATGAAAAAATATTATTATGAATCTGACAACCTGTTCAGAAGGTTATCTGAACTCTTCATTTGTTCACGGAACTCATCTTCGTTCAGCAGCGTGGGCGGGACTATCTCAATCGGTTATCATTCCCAGGTGGCAATGGTAATTTTCCTTCAAATGATTCAGCAGGGATTTGCTCAGTACAAGGTTTGATTCTTTTTCAATCGAAACAGAAAGTCCCAATATCAACTTATCATCGGTTGTGAACTGCAACCATGCGAAATTAACAATCTCATGGTCGGAGGGATAGCAGACATAGAAACATCTTCTCGGATAGTCCAAACCTCGTTTTATTGTATTTGTAAGGGTTTTCGCCGGCTCCCAGTCGAAATTGTTATCATCATTTTTCCCGGAGGGGTTCTGATGATATTCGAGCTTCAGAATCATCAAATCTTCATCGCCCCGGTCTTCGATTTTTTCCCTGTATATATACTCGCGGAGAAACTTTTCTATCAGTTGCTTGTTTCTCTCGTTCGTAAGACCGCATATATCAAGGTATGCCGGCATATGAAATTCCCACCTTTCAACAAGATTATAATCCAAAAGTGCAGGTCAGGCAAGGTGCGATCAGTAAGTAGTAAGTGGAGAGTTGAGAGTAGACGAAAAAAATCATCTTTGAAAAATGCGCACATTATCGAGTCAAAATGCGTCTAAAATACTGAAAAGGAACATATTTCTTTGAAATGGAAGTAGAATGAAACTTCAAATGAAAATTGTCTGCCTGATTTTATCAATACCGTTGTCGCTGCTTTTTTCATGCCGAATTGTAGAAATCCCTGAACAGAAAGAAAATATACAGGCAAGCACCTACGACTTGCTTTTGCTACTCGGCGATCCATGCCTGAATACGGTATCAGATGCCGCTATCGAACTTCAAAACCGCTCCGACGACGATGTTTATCTCAATGCGAAAAAGCTCTTCAATAACAATGCTTCCACGGGAAGTCTCGTTGAATCCATTTACTTATGCAGGGACAAGGTTCCGGAAAGAATACGGGAGTTAGAACCCTACGCATTCAATAACGGTCAGCCGTGTGTGATAGCAGCCATGATGGATTCAATGGTATTATCCGGATTGAAACCTGCCGACCAGGAAATTAACAGTTATTCCCAACTGCTGAAACACGATAATGTAACAGTCAGGTTGAGAGCAGCAGCATTGCTTCCGAATTGCGGGAAAGACCTTGAAGTGTTTTCCACGCTGCTTGCAGAGCTTGATAATTATGAAACGCATGATAACTACTACGATGAATTCCCGGCATCTGTTGTTGCCAAACAGATACTTGCCGACTGGAAACCGCTTCAAGGCCTTGTAAGGCTGATAAACCATGTAAAACCTGCAGACCCTATCATAAAATATCATCTGATAGATGCCTGCGCCGTTAACGCTGGCAAAAACGACACCTATGTTTTTTCCATCAGAGGCAATCCGACAAAGGAAATGATTGAAAAACTCGATAAAGCTGCAAAAGAACTGGGTATCGGGTATTAACTCAAAAAACTCGCTCATCAGGCAAGGCGGATTAAGTAACTAACCAACCGGTCAATAGATTACCGACTACGGGCAACAGACAATATTTTAAGATGAAATTTTGTCCTCTTGCAATGTAAGATTTTGAGCCATTTAGGTATCTGGATATACAGAAAACCGCAGGGACAGTCTGTCTTCGAGAAGAAAAAACGAATAAACTTAGAGGCAAAGCATGCGAACAAGAATCTCCATACTTCTGCTAATTACTGCAATCGTTTCTACCACAAGCTGCGCCAATAAAAAAGATTCAGACGCCCCGTATCCGCCTTATTATGCGCCTTTCGAGCAGAGCGCCATGGAAGATGCCGCGGCCTACTCGGAGTCCAAAAACGGCACCGCCGTGCTTGTTATGCAGAACGGGGAGATTATTTTCGAAGACTATCACAACGGGGCGGACGAGAACACAGCCACGCACATACACAGCGCGACAAAGGCTTTCTGGGCGAGCACGCTTGCGGCGGCCATCGAGGACGGACTGGTAAGCGGCTTCGATGAACTTGCATCCGATACGATAACGGAATGGCAGAACCAGCTCGACCATCCCGGGAAAAACGCCATCACGATAAATCACCTCGCTGCCCTGGCTTCCGGTCTTTCGCAGGACGTTGACTACATCCAGGGACTGGACCCGCTCGCGCCGGACATATACGATTACGTCGTGAACGACCTTCACATGAACTGGATTTCGGGTACGAATTTCCAGTACGGCCCGAGCCATTACTATGCGTTCGGGGTCCTTCTACAGAGAAAATTACAGAACGCCGGACAGGACAAGAACCCTCTCGAATACCTCGAAGAAAGAATCCTGAACGTAATCGGCATGCAGTACACTTTCTGGAAACACGACCCCGCGGGCAATCCCCATATTCCGAACGGATGCTATTTGATTCCGCGCGAGTGGGTCAAGTACGGGCAGTTCATTCTGCAAAAAGGTTACTGGGAAGGCCAGCAGGTAATAAATCCGTCGCTTATGGAAAACCTATTCATCCCCAAAGGGCCGAATCTCGGGCATGGCAAATTTCTCTGGCTCAACACTCAGGATGGAATGGGTTCGCACGTTTCCATGGTAGCACCTCCCGGTTCGGAGGGAGGTTTCATATATCACGATGGATATACGGATATTATCGGTGCGCTTGGCGCAGGAAAGAATAGGATGTATATCATACCGTCTCTGAACGCGGTGATTGTACGGCAAACCCTTCAGGATTCCGACACTTTCGACGACCACGAATTTCTGGACCTCATTCTGCCTTAAAATTTCAATGTCACTTTATAATTGCCGCTTACAGCGCTCTCTTTGCGGTTGAAATGTAAACTGCCCCGGTGTATTATCGCAATTCGGCTGTTAGAAAAACCAAGAACAGATAGGTGCTGGCAAGGTTTCGAGCGATGAAGAATATTCATACTTCAGAGTTCGTCGAACGTATCCAAGCATTATCAAGCGGTATAAAGAAAAGGAAATGCATGATAAAAGTTCTGACAAGTTTATTGTTTATATTATGTCTAACGGGCTGTTTGGAAGAGAAAGATAAAGAAGAACCCGTTTATACTGAAAAGATTCTCAATCAATTCAAGACGCACGATTTCAGCTCCTTTTTCGGGTCTGATGAATTGAAATTCAATAAGGATGGGCTTGGCGGCGTTCTATTTAAGATTCAGCCTCTTTATCTTACCGGCGGCACATTAGGTTCCACGTTCAAACACGTCGGTATTGCACTATTTAAATCGCATGAAGCGGCGCTTAGCGCCGTCAAGGCTCGAAGAAATAACGTCGCCGCCATAATAACAAAGGGCGACCACAAAATTAAAGATTTCGATAACTGGTGGTTTTCCGAAAGCCAGGCGCTTCTATCAATTGTCAAGGGAAACCTTGTTTTTGAAATCTCCATTTTAAACAAGAAATATTCTGAAACAGAAGATTTGTTATGGGATACTGCTGTCAGCTTTTTAGATTCCTTGAAATAACAGCACTTGTTCCCTATCAGTTCATCATTCAATCCTTTTGCTTGATTAAGATTTTTCCTTCTGGTGTAATAGCGAAAAACAACCTGGGGAAAATATCTTATGCCACATATCAAGCCTTCCGAGTTCGTCGAGCGGGTCGAACGATGCAGCGGGGCGATGGCTTCAAACATCATTGACTGCCTCTTCCTGCTGCCGGGGACGTGCTTCTACTACTATACCGGGCTGAAATTCATGCGCGAGAGGTACCGCATGACCGCAGCAGTAATCACCCGCGAAGGCAAGCTGATTGTCTTGGGCCCGACTTTCGAAGAAGCGAAAATGGGCAGCGGCCCCGTATCCGCCGAAGTCCAAATATGGACGGATGAAGACAACCAGTACGAGCTTATTGCAGACGCGATTGAGAAGGAATGCGGCTCCAAACCCGCCGTCGCCGTGGAGAGGACGGCCAACCTTTACCATTTCGAGGCGTTGCGTGATTTTCTTCCTGAAGCGATATTCGTTAATGCGACGCCTGTAACAGACGAAATCCGGGTGATAAAGAGCGAGACGGAAATCGCCTGCCTGCGCGAGGCGGCGTCAAGGACGAGAGAAAGGATGCTTCGGGTTCCGGGCTTACTGAAGGAAGATATGACCGAGATCGAGCTTGCAGGCCTTTACGGACCGAGCGCGATGGTGCAGGTGGGGCTCACCACCTCGATGCCCAACGAAGTCGCGGGCGCGAGAAAACTGCAAAGAGGCAACGCCATAGTAATCGACGCGGGCGACCGGGTGGAGAGATACAGGTCGGACATCACGCGCACCTTCTTCTTCGGCGAGCCGTCGAAAAAGATGAGGGAAGTCTACCGTATAGTGAACGAAGCGGAGCTTGCGGCTATCGACGCCGCGAAGCCCGGCGCGCCGGCGGAAATAATCGACCTCGCAGCGCGGGAAGTGATTGAAAAGGCGGGCTACGGCGAGTATTTCACGCACCGGGGCGGGCACGGGCTGGGAATGGATTTCCACGAGTTACCTGTCTGCGTGAAAGGCAACAAGTCGCCTCTCGAACCGGGAATGGTGCTGACTGCGGAGCCGGGGATATACCTGCCGGGCGAGTTCGGGGTGCGGCTCGAAGACGACATACTGATTACGCAGGCGGGTAGAGAACTTCTTGCCGAGCGGTCGGCGATTCTCGAAGCTTAGAGCTTCCTCTGCAGGTTAAGCATGTCGCCCTTGTCGAAGCCCATGCGGTCGAAGAACCGAAGCATCGAGTGGTCTTTCCAGTTTATGAAAGTATAGACCATTGATACTCCGATTTCCTGCATGTTGTCGAGCATTTCCCGCAGCATGATTGCGCCCAGTCCCTTGCCCTGGTATTCCGGGTCGACGCCCACGGTATGTATCCAGCCGACCTCCTCTGGCACGCCATATTCCCAATCGCTGGCCTCGCCGACGATAAAACCGACAACTTTTCCTTCCACCTCGGCGACTATGGGGGCCAACCCTCCTTGCGCCTCGGTCGTCTCGATTTTGTCTTCCCAGTATTCCGGCCTCGGGGAGCCGAGAATCGCCTTGTCGATGCGCGCTATTTCTTCTATATCTTCCAACTTCATCGCGCGCAGCTTGACGAGTTCCATGAGGTCCATCTCATACCTCCGCAGACATTAAAACTTACCCGTTCCTGATAATAGGCCCGGGTGCGGCGTGGTGCAAAATCAGAAGAGGTCAGTCAAGCTTGTCGTTGCCGCTTCCCGGCATCTTTTCGAATCGCCGCATATATCTAAAAGCAGCTTATTCTCCCGCTCAGTATACATCAGTTCTATTTCAAAGGTAAAGGATTTCGCCGCTTAGTAACATAATTCCCGTTACCCTTTGCCTTTTTCGACAAGGGCCTTTCCCAATAGGGCGGCGCCGAGAGCGCCTGCAATCTGGGTGTCGTATTTCGGCGCAAGGGGCTTGAGACCCACCTCTTTTTCCAGCCTCGCCATTACGCCGCTATTCTTGGCAATGCCGCCCGTCACGGCGAAATCGGGCTCGACGCCGACGCGTTCGAGAAGCGCGAAAACCCTGTGCGCCATCGCCGAGCAGTACGCCGCCGCGACCTTGTTTTTCGGCCACCCTTCGCGAAGCAGGCCCGATGCCTCGGATTTGGCGAATACGACACAGGTCGACGAAACCGGTTCCGGCTCCTCTTCCACCGTAAGCGATACGTCTCCAATCTCGTCAATCGGAATGCCGAGCAGGTCGGCGAAGACCTCCATGCCGCGCCCCGTCCCGGCGGCGCACTTGTCGTTCATAAGAAACGAGGTCACTTTACCCTTTTCGTCGCAGCGTATCGCCTTGCAGTCCTGGCCGCCCATGTCGAGAATGGTTCGTACGTTCGGGCCATATATCCGGTTGGCTCCGCGCGCATGGCAGGCGATTTCCGTAATCGCCTTGTCGGCGAAAGGCACGTTCACGCGGCCGTAGCCGGTGCCGATTACGTACTGAATATTATCGAGAGCGAGGCCAGTGCCCTTGAGCGCCACGTCCATTGCGTTTTTCGACGACTGCGGGCTGTCCGAGCCGGTCCTCATATTTGCGTAGCAGAATATTTCGCCATCGCAGCAAACGACCGCCTGGGAAGAAACGGAGCCCACATCAACTCCGCCGGTAATTATCCGGGCATCTTCCCATTCGAGCTCAGGATTTGTCCAGCGGCTCTCAGTCCACCTCCAGAAATCTTGAGCCATGACGACCTCCTCGGAATCTGACATCTTCAATTGGTTATTTTTCAATGGCATAAAGGGCGGCACCGTATGCGCCGACAAACTCGGGTCCTTCCGGTATGAAAATTTCGCTTTCCAAGTCCCTTTTCAGCGATTCCACGAAGCCGATGTTTCTGGCAACTCCGCCTACGAGAACTATTTCGCTATTAACTCCGACCCGGTGGACCATGGAGGCGATTCTGCCGCTTATGGCGTCATGAACCGCCCTTGCGATATCTTCCGGCGGAGTCTTCGCGTGGACGAGCGTGACGACTTCGCTTTCCGCGAAAACCGCGCATTGCGCGTTTATCGGAACTGCTTTTGTTGACTTGAGCGAAAGCGACCCGAGCTGCCCGACAGTCGTTTCGAGAGCGCGCGCCATCGCCTCGATGAACGCGCCGGCACCGGCGGCGCATTTATCGTTTACGGCAAAGTCCATAACTTTGCCCGCCTCGTCGATTTTCACTACGCGGCCTTCCTCAGCCCCTATATCAATGATTGTCCCGGCCTCCGGGAAAAGAGCATGCGCGCCCCTGGCTACCGCGGTAACTTCCGTTAAATGGTTCGGAATAAAAGAAACGTGCCTGCGGCCTGCTCCCGTGGCAGCTATTTTATCGACGTCACCGCGCGTCAGTCCAGCTTCCTTGAGCGCCTCGTCAAAAACCGCGTTGACTGCAGATTCAGTATCTGTAGCGGGAATTATAATTGCCCTGCCGACAATCCTGCCGTCTTTCACTATGACGGCCTTCACCTCCCTTGCGCCCGCGTCAACTCCTGCCGTTATCATGCCTGTCACCTTGCATTGCCTGATTATTCGCCGCCCATGAAGCCTTTGAAAGTCATCACGGGATAACCGACTGTTTTTGTCAAGCCGTTTTTTCACAAATCCGGCAAGATTGATATAAGTCCAATGGAAATAAGGTTTTGTGCTTGAAGGTTTTTTTGTTACGCCGTAACATCATGCCGTGTAACCGGAGGCACCTTCTGTGAAATCGGCAAAATTTGCAGCCGCTATCCTGATTATTTTTCTCGCAATCTCGGGAGTCGCGCTGGGAATCCAGGCGGCATACAAGGCGGGTTTTTCAAACAATCCCGAGGCGGGGCCTGAAGCGAAGTGGAACGACCTGCGAATTTTTTACGGCGCAGGCAGGATGATTTTCCAGGATATCAACATTTATAAAAATCCCACTTCGCCCGAAGGTCGCTATTATATCTACCCGCCTTTTTTCGCCTTGGTCTGTACGCCGTTCGCCGCACTCGGATGGAAAGTTTTTGTCATACTCTGGGTCGCCGGTTCGCTTGCGGCCATCGCCGGTGCGGCGCTCCTCTGCGTGAAAATCGCATGGCCCAAAGCTTCTCCGCATTCAAGAATCATTATCGCGGCCATCGCCCTGCTCCTCTGCGCCCGGCCGATTATTTCCGACTTTCAGAACGGGCAGATTAACTCGCTTATTTTTATCGTTATCGCAGCTTCACTTCTTCTCTACGTGCGCAAGCAGGATGCGGCAAGCGGGATAGTCATGGCCGCCGCGGCTTCGATAAAGCTAACGGCCCTCATTTTTCTTCCCTACTTCGTTTACAAACGCGCGTGGAAAACTGTCGCGGGAATGACGCTTGGGCTTGCATTTACGCTTTTTATCCTGCCAACTGCATTAATGGGACCGTCGCGCACCTTCGAGCTTTATCCGAGTTTCTATAACAAAATGGTAAGCCCGTTCGCCTCCGTTACGGATGCCCCTGAAGTCTACGATGAGGCCGGGCAATCGCTCAGAGCGGCCGCGTCGAGGTTCCTGAAAGACACGAATGCGGCGCATCATTTCACTAAGGAAATCAGGGTCAATTTCTCCGACCTGTCTGCGCAAACGGTCTGGATAATCGTGCTTGCAGCCGGTGCGCTGCTGACGCTGATAACCGCCTTATGCGCCAGGTTCAACCCTTCGGACCCGGCAAGGCGAGAGATAACAGGCATTGAGCTGGGCTCGGTAATACTTCTGATGCTTATGTTGTCGCCGATGTCGCGCAAAGCGCATTTCGTGGCGCTGCTTTTACCATTTACCGCAGGACTCGCCTACCTTGTTCGACACTGGCACGACCAGACCCGCAAAATATCAAAGCGCACTCTTCTCACGGCTATCTGCATAGTTTTCGCTATGCTGAACCTTACTTCTCGAGATATAGATAAAGTTGTGGGGAAACCTGTTTCGGTTTATCTTCTCGCTCTCTCTTCTTTCTTTTTCGCAACGCTGTTTTTATGGATAGCATTCTGCCTGGCAATGCGGAGGGAAAGAGCAAGAGGGGTGCCGCCTGATCCGTTATCATTTCCAGAATAAGCAGTTAAAGCAACTCGAAGAGCTGGAATGCAAGGTTCAGGAGTCCGCCGACGACAAGCGCAGAAAGAACCATCAAGGCTGCGGATTTTATCACCGCGATAACGCCGAGTTCGCGGAGCATTACCGCGAAAGTCGCTACGCAGGGGAAATACATCGTAAGCACAACGCAGGCAACGACTATCTGCGAGAGCGACAGTTTCAACGGCATGAGCATGCCCACCGCCACGTCTTTTCGCAGGAATCCCACGACAAGCCCGCCGACCGCTTCTTCCGGAAGGCCGAGAATCCCCTTTACGACCGGCGCAGTCAAGCTCCCTATGAAGCCGATAATCCCGAACATATAAAGAAAATTTACTATCAGAACGCCGAGTAGAACGAACGGTACCGCTTCTTTCAGGAACCAGATAATCCTCAACCAGAGTTTTTTCAGCAAGCCGCGCATGTATGGTATCCTGTAAGGCGGAACATCTATCAATATCTCGGGGCTTTCGCCTTTCACGAACCTGCGCAATAGAGAGCCTATGACAAGCCAGGAAAGGAAAAGCGTCCCGAATATCGGCAGAAGAGCCGCCGCCCCGTAACTGCCAGCAAGCCCGATTATCATCGCCGTCTGCGCCATGCAGGGCACGCAGATAGCCATTAGCGTGGCGGCTATGAATCGCTCGCGTTTGCTCTCCATTATCCTCGTGGCCAGCGCTCCCGGCACGTTGCATCCGAGGCCGAGCATCATCGGCACGATAGCCATGCCGTGCAAACCGAGGCTGTGCATTATACTGTCAAGAAGAACTGCGAGTCGCGGAAGGTAGCCCGAATCCTCGAGAAACGACAAGACGAAGTAAAACACCAGGACATAGGGCAGGACCGAGGCAATCGGCACGTAAAATCCGGTCGTGAGCAATCCGAACGACTCGCCGAAGCTGATTTCGCCCTCTATCAACTCGCCCACGAGCAAGTTATGCAGCAAACCTTCCGAGCCGAGGAATCCGGAAAGTTTCATCATCACGGGCGCCCAGAGGTTTTCAAAAAGCGGGTCAAATACGTAGCCGATAAGCCCTTCTCCCACGAAGCGGATAAGCTCAAAAGCACCGGCAATCACTATTAAAGCAATAATCAGGCCGGGAAACGGCTTGACTGATGCGTCGCCGAGGCGTTCGAGCAGGCTGTGATGGCGATGACTAACGGTCTGCACGGCAACGATTATTCGCCCTATTTCGTTCCATCTGTGGCCATCCTCGAATTCGAGAGTCGATATTTTCGCTTCCGGCAGTCTTTCGACAAGATTCTTGATTCCTTCTCCGGTTATCGCGACGGTGGGCACACAGGGAACGCCAAGCATTTCTTCAAGCTTGTCGAGGTTGATGTTAATTCCCGTATGAAGCGTATCGTCCCAGAAATTCAAAGCCAGAACGACGGGCCTTCGAAGTTTGAGCACGTCGAGGGTCAGGTTCAGGCTGCGTTCGAGCTTCGTCGAGTCCACGACGTTCACGTAGACGTCGCCTTCCAGCCCTTCCTCCACAAACCGGCATGCAATCTCCTCGGCCTTGCATGTTGGTTCGAGAGTGTACGTTCCAGGCACGTCAATAACTTCGACCCTTTCGCCGCCAACCAGCGTATAGCCTTTCGTAAATTCGACGGTCGTTCCGGGGTAGTTCGAAGTGATGACATGCGCGCCGGTGAGCCTGTTGAAAACGACGCTTTTTCCTACGTTGGGATTACCTATAAGAAGTATCCGCATACAATCTATCCTGCAACTTCGACAATGACCTTGCCAGCGGCGCCGTATCCGAGGGCGACGCGTATGTTTCCAGCCTTAATTGTAACCGGTCCATGCATGAAAGGACCGCTGACCTTGCTGATTCTCTGCCCAATCCTTATTCCGAGCCCTTCGAGACGTTCGAGAAGGCCGCGTCCACCCTTTATTTCAACAACGATTGCGGTTTTGTCGGCTGCAAGCTGCGTCAGAGGCAAACGCTCGGACATGTTACTTTTCTCCTAAACTATTAAGAGCACTTGTCACAAAAACCTCGTATCACAAGCCTGTGCCCAATGATTTTGAAGTTGTTTTTCCTGCCTGCCCTGACCTGCAATTTTTCTATTTCTTCATCCTGAAACTCTATAATCTTACCGCATTTGATGCAGACCATATGGTCGTGATGCTCGTGACCGAGTACGTGTTCGTATCTCGCGTGCATCTTATCGCATGTATTTTTGAGCACGATTCCGCTTTCGACAAGGAGAGGCAGGGTTCTATATATGCTTGTCTGCGAAACCTTGATGCCCTTGTTTCGCAGCTTCAAGAAAATATCCTCGACCTCGAAATGGTTGTGCATCCCCATAACGGCCTTCAGGATTTCTCTTCTTTCCTTGGTAAACCTGAGCCCTTTCAAGCCGAGGTATTCCATCAATTTCCGCTGCGCCGTTTTGCTCATTGCGCTCACTTGTTGAAAATGCAATTGCGAATCATTTGCAATAATAATGCAAGGCCAATGCAATGTCAAGAAAAATTTTGACTCGCATGATTTTACTTGCGGACCGCAAATTCGAAATCAGTCACGCGGGAATCTTTCCATGATTTGTTGTTCGGCGGAATATGTGCATAGGTATAAAAGTAAAGGCGCACGGGAAGAATATTGTCAGGAGTCTTATTCTTTCTTCTTTACCGATAAAGCAGTATCGCGGGAATTATCCGCAAGTTCCCGAAGCATTTTCAGAGCCTGTTCTTCCTTCTGTTCGCTCGCCACCGATATGAGTTCGTTGACTCTACGGAATATATCCTCGGAAGACATCTCGGCATCATTTCTCACTGCCATTATTTTGGGGTGGCTCGTGGTGGTAATGCTTTCCTTTCCTTCCCAGAACAGCTTTTCGGTCAGTTTCTCGCCGATTCTCGTTCCAGTATAAACAATGTCAATATCTTTTCCAGGTTTGAAGCCGGAAAACCTGATTATGTCTTCCGCAAGTTTGGCAATCTTGACAGGTTTGCCCATATCCAAGATAAAGGTTTCTCCCCTGCCGGCAAACGCTCCGGACTGAATCACCAACTGGACAGCCTCGGGTATTGTCATGAAATAGCGCTCCATGTTCGGGTCAGTCACCGTGACAGGCCCGCCATTTTCTATCTGCGCTTTGAATGTAGGGATTACCGAGCCTGCAGAGCCGAGAACATTGCCAAATCTGACGGAGGCATAAGTGGTATCGCCGTCCACGTTTGACGCATGCATTATGAGTTCACCCACGCGCTTCGTCATTCCCATAACGTTCACGGGTTCTACAGCCTTATCCGTCGAGATATAGACGAGGCGCGCAACACCATATTCACGCGAGAGCCTGACAACAGTAAGTGTGCCGAGAACGTTATTTCTAACAGCTTCTATCACCTGATGTTCCATCAGCGGCACATGCTTATGCGCAGCCGCATGGAACACCAAGTCCGGTTTGAATTGGGCAAATACTTTTTCTATAGCCGGGTAATTAAGCACATCCAAAACCAAGCTCATCGTTTTTAGCTCGGCGTTAGTTGACGAAAGCTCTTCTGAAATGGCAAAAATTGCGTTCTCATCGTGGTCGACAAGAATAAGCCTGTTTGGCTTATACTCCGCTATCTGCCGACAGAGTTCCGAACCAATCGAACCTCCGGCACCCGTAACCATTACGCACCGCTCAGTTATATAACCGGATATCTCGTCGAGGTTGACATCTACTGGCTCGCGACCAAGCAGGTCTTCAATGCTCACCTTGCGTATGTGGCTTATCGTCACCCGCCCTGCAATAATATCAGCGATGTGCGGCAGCGCCTTAGCACTGGCTGATGACATACGGCAGTATTCGAAGATATTCCTCAGCACTTTGCTGTTTGCGGAAGGTATCGCTATAACTATTTCGTCAACAGCTTGTCTGTGAACAAGTCGCGGAATCTCTGCGATAGTCCCGAGTATTGGCACGCCGTGTATGCGATGCCCCAGCTTGGCGGAATTGTCATCAACGAAGGCTACGGGAAAGTAGCCCTTGTCAGGTCTTTGCAGCATTTCACGCACAATCATCTCACCCGCGTCACCCGCACCTACAACGAGAACTCTTCTTCTGTCTTTTTTATCAAACGACTTCTTTTCCCTGAGCATTCGCACAAAGAATCTCTTCCCGCCAACCAATGAGAAATTAAAGAAGAAGTCAATGACAAAAACGCTTCTTGAGTAGCCCTGCCCATGGAAAAGGAACATGATTGCCGCAGCCAACAAAACTGAGCCGAGGGCAGTTGCATACCCTATGGTAAGAACATCCTTCGAGCTCGTGTAGCGCCACATGCGCGTGTTAAGGCCGAAAACATAGTAAGTAAACGTTCTGGCCACTAAAATTACCGGGATACCTGCGAGGAACTGGTTCAGGCTGCTTTCAGGGATGTGCCCCTCGAACCTTACGATAAATGCCAGCCACCACGAGAGTAATGCCACAATTATATGCAAAATTGTTCTCAGGTGTCGCGATAACTTGTCTCGATATGAGATCATTTATTTTATGCCTTAAGAGAAACTCGCTTGCAGATTTCTTCCTTAAACACATCTGTCACGTAATCTATCTGGCGCTCCGTAAGATTATTAAAGAAAGGCAAAGCAATTGTTCTCTCTGAAATAACTTCTGTAACGGGAAAATCGCCGACCCCGTATCCGAATTGGTCGACATAGAAGGGCTGAAGGTGTATCGGGGGAAAGTAGCTATTACTCTGTATTCCCTTCCGTCCGAGCGACTGTATTATTTCATCTCTCTCGTTTCTTGTGAAATTATCAGCCAGGCGTACAACATATACGAACCAGCTAATCGTGACCTCAGGCGACCGATATGGAATCACGAGACCATCAATATTCGTCAGCCTTTCATTGTACATCGCAGCAACATTTTCTCTTTTTGCAAGGATTTCCTCAATCCTCTCCATCTGTACAATACCAAGCGCACAGTTTATATCGCTGATTCTGTAGTTGTATCCCAGTCGCTTGTGCTGCAGCCAGCCGTCGTTTCCATCCCTGCCCTGGTTTCTCATGCTTCTGGCAAGCGCGGCGATTTTTTTATCGTCAGTAATGATGCATCCCCCCTCACCTGTTGTAATTTGCTTATTCGGATAGAAAGCGAACGTTCCCGCATCGCCGAAGCTGCCTGCTTTTTTCCCTTTGTACTCAGCTCCGATAGCTTCGCAGCTATCTTCAATCAACCTCAAGTTGTGTTTCAAGGCGATTGATTCCAACCTAGTCCACTGTGCGGGATGTCCGAACACATCAACGGCCAGAATGGCCTTGGTTTTGTTTGTAATCTTTTCTTCAATCAAATCCGGGTTGATGTTTAAAGTCAGAGGGTCAATGTCCACAAAAACGGGATTCGCTTTTTCAAAGAGAATGCAGTTTGCCGATGCAACGAAGCTGAACGGCGTTGTTATGACTTCATCGCCATCTCGTATGTCCATCGCCTTGACGAGAAGGTGCAGCGCGCTTGTTCCGCTGTTTACGGCCACTGCGTATTTCAGGCCGACATAATCCGCTATCACGTTTTCGAATTCGACAAGCTTAGGTCCCAGACTCAAATTCGAAGTACTTAAAACTCCAAGCACAGATTTAATCTCTTTATCAGTGACATCGGGACTTGACAGAGGAATCTGTGGTCGACTCATGTTCTTGTTATTCCTTATCTTCCTTTTTGGATTGAGAGTGCCGACTTATCACTTTTGCAGGAATTCCAACAGCCGTTACATGAGCAGGAATGTTCTTGGTTACTACTGCGCCCGCACCGACAATAGACCATTCGCCTATCGTAAGGCCCTGCACAACCACAGCACCGCTGCCTATGAAAGCTCCTTCGCCAACCGAAACATTTCCATTTATATGTGCACCTGGATTTATATTGGCAAAGTTTTCTATCTCAACATCGTGTCCTATTGTGGCGTTAATATTCACAATCACATGTTTACCGATATCAATCGTATTGGTGATAACCGCACCAGGGCAAATAACCGAGCCTTCGCCTAGTGAAACAAAGTTTGTTATTACTGCCTGCGGATGCCTAATCGAGCAGAACTTCAGTCCATAACTCGTTGCTTTTTCGACCAGTTTTCGCCTGATTTTATTGTCTCCGACAGCGCAAATCGCCGAAATGGCACCGATGTTCTTGCCCGTAAGCCAATCAAACGAACCCAATACCCTATAATCGTTCAATACTTTACCGTGAAGTTTCGGGTCTTCATCAATAAAGCCGAGAAGATTCCATTTTTCTTTTTCAGAGTTAGCGGCAATAAAAACGTCTAATACTTCCCTGCCAAATCCGCTTGCGGCAATAATTACGACATTTTCAGGAAGATTGCTCATTTTTAAACAGTTTTCCTCCCTGTCCGTATATCCCCTTACCTTTGAATAGCTCTGGTATTGTGAGAAGAATGATTTTCAAGTCAAGCCAAAAGCTTCTGTTCTCAACGTACCAGATATCATGTTCGAACTTTTGTTCCCAAGTGATGGCGTTGCGACCGTTTATCTGCGCCCACCCGGTAAGACCGGGTTTTACCTCATGCCGCCTTTTTTGCCTCTCGTTATAGATTGGTAGATAATCTACAAGCAGCGGGCGAGGCCCAACGAGGCTCATGTCACCTTTCAGAACATTCCACAACGAGGGCAGTTCGTCCACACTTGTTTTTCGTAGAAGTTTTCCGAACCGAAAGAGTCTCTGCTCATCTGGCAGTAAATTCCCCTCGGCATCAGATTCCTGGGTCATTGTCCTGAACTTGACCATTTTGAAGATTTTGCAGTCTTTTCCCGGTCGTTCCTGCTTAAAAAAAACCGGCCCTTTTGAAGTGAGTTTTAGCAATATGGCACACATTAACAGAATCGGGCTGATAAAGAGCAGACCTGTTCCAGCAGCTAATATATCAAACACTCTTTTCATTATTATAACACTCTACTTAAATACAAGGTACTCAACGCTTGCCACTTACAACCTGCAAGAAAATCTGCTTAAATCTCGCAGCCAGCTTTTCCACATCAAACAGTTCTTCTGTCAAGCGCCAATCGTTCTCGCCGATTATCGTGAGCCCTTCTGGACAAGCAAATTACTGTATTCCTGAGCCAGTGCTTTCCAGATATCTTCTGGTCGGAAGTCGCGCAAGACTCGTATTCTTCCTGCTTCTCCCATCATACATCTCAAATCTGGATTTTCAAGCAACCTTATTATTGCTTGTGCGAGTTCCCCTGAATCACGCGGTGGAATCAGGATGCCAGTCACACCATTAATGACCGAATCTCTGCCACCAGGAACATCTGTCGTAACAACAGGGAGCTTCATTGAAGCAGCTTCAAGCGGTACGTTGGGGAATCCCTCTCTGTACGTCGGTAAGACTACAATGTCCATTACGGTATAATAAGCAGCAACGTCATAAGTCCATTCTACATGACAGATGTTGGAGTCTTTTTGTATTATATCCCTCACTTCTAAATCTATAATATCTGCAGTCTCATAACAACCAATCAGCAGAAGCCGAGCCTTGGGGAATCTTTCCTTAATAACCTTCCACGCCTCAATAAGGTCATGAATTCCTTTGTCCTTTACAATTCGCCCTACGAATCCAATCACGAGCGAGTCGGAAGGAACGTCCCATTTTTGAAGAATACTGTTCCTAGTTTTACATGACTGCAGTTCAGGATTGAAGCGACCAATTGCATCGACACCCTGCCCTGAACCTTTTAACAAGACCTCTATTTTCCTATTCGGGCAAAGCCTTTTATTAAGTACTACCTGCATCAGTGAATGTGATACGCAAAAAACCCTGGTTGCCAGAGTACAAGCAATGCGTTCAGTGATTGACAGAATAAAAGTCTTCGGCCAACGCTGGGTAAGAATGGGAAGCCCGCGAATCGTGTACACTCGCACAGGCACGCCAGCCAGCCATGCAGCGATTGTAGCCAGGAGTCCTGCTTTTGGCGTGTGAGCATGAACAATATGAGGCCGAATTCGAAGGAAAAGACAATAAAGAAGAACAAGGCTTTTAATATCGTGAAACGGGGATATGCGACGCATCATTGGAACAGCAATTGCTTTAACTTGCTCTGATTCTGCAATATCGTATAAGGTATTGCCAGGAGAAGAAACAGCATAAACCTGAAAGCCTTTTTTTTTATAGAAACTTAGTTGTCCTCTTAAAAACCCAAGAGATTCGGACACGGTCGTCACGTGTACCAGCTTATACAATAATTTTCCTCTCATCCCTGTTTCAGGCTACAATCTCTCCAGCTAATTCCGACAGCTTGTCTTGAGACAAACCAATAATCGCCCGAAACTTCCCACCCGCAGTACGTTGAATTTCAGGAACGGATTTCCATTTTATTGTGATTTTATGTCCCAATCTCAATCTCATTTCGTTTTCAACATCTTCGAAAACATTACTGGAGAACAATTCTCCGGGTACATAATTAACAATAAAAACATCAATATCTGTTTGTCTTATTTGTGCTTCGACTACCGAAGAACCCAAATACTTGAAAACGTCAGCATTGACTGTACCTGAAACCAGCCCTCGCTCTTTAGTGTATAAAAAATCTTCTTTTCTGCCTGCCAATTCCATGATAACCGGCATTTGCCTGCCACAATCACAGATTCTGTCATCAAATGCCGCGAAGTCTCCTATCTTGTATCTTATTAACGGCATCGCCCTTTGGAAAAAGCTGGTTACCACCATTTCTCCAAGCTCCCCGCAGTCGCAGGAACTTCCATCAGGTCTTAATATCTCAACTAAACCGGATTCCGGATTGAAATGTTTCGAACCATGAGAACATTCTGTTATAAACGGAGCACCTTCACTACTGGAATAGAAGTTGAAAACCTTGCACCTGAATACCTTTTCAATCATATCCTGTTGATAAGGCAGAACTGTTTCAGAAGTTGTGATTACTGCTTTAAGATTTAAACCACGCGATGCTTTTGAGCTTAAAACTGATCTCGCTAATACATATATTGAAGATGGAAAACCATCGATATAACGAGGAGCAAACCGTTTAACAGCTTCTACATAATATGGTAGGTTATTTTCCTGCATATGGTAGCTTGAGGCCAACATCTGGCGTTCTGCATAATTGAATCTCCAGAAGGGTTGCTTTTGGCCTCTTCCACACAAAGCTCTGCCACTGAACCTCACAGACTTGTTAAGGTGTCTTATACCCGCCCAATTATACTGTCTGTCCCTGAAAGCCATATTTTCCTGCATAGAGATCCAGTCATAAGGGTAAGCAAGCGATGTGCCCGTTGTACCTCCGGTATGTCCCCAGAAATGTCCTTTTGTCATTCTCGTCTTATTGTGAAGCAAATCCCCTGATTGCCTTATGTCCTTCTTTGTAAGAAAAGGAATCTCTCTAATCTCATCCATAGATTTTAGTGGCAGCCTTATTCCGGCAAGCTTGTCCTGGTAATAAGGAACCGCATTCTTTACTTCTAAAAGGAGTTCGTTTAATTGCTGTAACTGCATTTGAGCAAATTCATTCTTTTTGAGCCACTGACTTGAAAGAAGCTTACGGAAGTATTGACTATAGTGCTTTTTATAGCGTTTTTGCCGAAACCACCAACCGTATAAAGTGATTCCCGCATTCTGCAAAACTACCGGGAGGAAATTATAAGCATTTGTTGCATGCATTCTTTTCCCCCACGTATTTAATAACATTACTCCGCTCACGTTTTATTCGGATAAGAGCCACGGAAAGGCCAGCCAATAACCAGAAGCTGCGTTTATGTATAAAATCACCTGACATTCCGGCCGGTATGGCAGCAAACATACTTGAAAAAAGAGTAAATGCGATTATTCTCCTGGTACCTGTAGGATGTTCCTGAATTAATTCCCAAAGATTAAACAGTATATATATGAGAAAAGCCAAAAAAGCAGCAAAAGCGATAAATCCACTCATTGCAAATCTTGAAAGGTATGAATCATGTGGTGTTTTTTTTGGTTCAAGATTGCAGCCGAGAAATGGCCGTTCACTGATAGCATTGATTCCAATTTTATAACGTTCTATCCTGTTAATAACGTCACGATCCTGTTGCGCATCTGTAAACTTATTCGCCAAGCGACCGCCCTGTCCGGTATATGTGTATGCAGCATATATACTGATTGAAATAAATACTACTAATATAATAACTTTTCCAAATTTTTCCATATTGATCGTTGACGATAGAAACAGGGCAACGATAACACCAACAGCCAGCATTACAAAGCCACTCCCGGAAACCGTCAATATCACACCAAATAAACAGATTGCAATAACAGGCGCCCGATACCATAGGCCACCTTTTCTATGCACAATCTGACATAGCATAAAAACAACTGCAGGAACTATAAAAAAAGCAGCGGTGTTTGGATCCTTGAAGAAACCTGTAGCTCTGTCTCCAAGTGCATGCCAACTTCGTGGAGAAAGATGGAGAACTTCTGATAATCTCGAGTGAACTGAATTCAGAATACTTCCCATCCAGTTAAATGCACTCCCTGCAAAACCTAATCCAGAAAGAACTGCAGCAAGAGAAGTGATAAAAGCCGCCACAACATACCATTTCAAGTATTTTTCTATTTGCTGCGATGAATCTGCTGTTACTGTAATAAGAAAGTAGAAAAGAACGAGATAAACAGTGATTCCAAGAAAAACAATTCTCCAAGGACTACAGCCAATAAATAATACTGCACATAGACTAACGCCCAAATACAAAATCAGAACGACGTCAGCAAAAGTAAATTTTCTGATACTTAGCTTACCCAGCAGGATGCTGAAGAAAAAAGCTCCTATGGCGATTATTGCCAGAATGTCTGTTGGCGAAGGTTCAATATAAGTAAAGAAAGAAAGGGCAATTATTGGTGGAATAGCTTTCTTGGTATCAATTACTGCGCGCACTCCATACCAACCTAATAATATAAATATGAAAGCTAACAAAAGAACTTCAATACTTATATGAGTGAATAGAATTGGCAGTAGAATCCCGACAAGCATGGCAATGGCAATTATCTGTGTATAAGTTAATGCGGCACCTTTACTAGATAAATCAACAGACATCTCTTGCTATCCCAATTTTCTTACCGTGATCGCTTTACGAATAATCATTATCACTACTACTGAAGAAAATACGAGTCTTACTATATATGAAATCCCGACTGATATTGCAGCACCTTTGAGATAATAATTCGGTATAAGCAGAAATGAGCCAATAACGGTACACAGAAAAACACTGGCGAAAAGCGGAATCTGTATTATAAATTTTCTTGCGGCAGTTATGGCACAAAGAAGCATGGAATTTATAAACATTATTATTATAATAGCGCCGAATATTACAAAAACCGGATAGTTTTCCGCATATTCCATCCCATAAAAAATAGTCAGAAAAAGCTTGCCGAAGAAGAAAATGCCTGCGAATATGCAAACTCCAGCTCCTGCAGCAATTAATAATATTTTCTTGACCAAGCTGACATAATAACCAATATTATCCTGAAAAGCCTTTGAAAGTCGTGGCATAACGGCAAAACCTAGAGACAGCATGGCTGCATCGGCGCCAGTTATTACGAAATTCATAGCACTATAAAAACCTACAGCTTCTTCATTAAAATATTTGGATATTACAATATGCCCGAATCTAATATTTGCACTCATAAGAATTGATACAATACCTAATGGCAAAGCCATTCTAAGCAATTTTCTAAATGCAGTTACTTTAAAAACAGGAGTTGATTTCGCATATTTCCCGGCAATCCGCCTGTCATAAAAAATCAATATTCCAAACCAGCATAGCGCATAACCTATAACCACGTTAAGAATAGATCTCGTGAAATACATAATCAAGGCTACAAGGCCCAAAGTTAGCAGCCCCCGAATAATACGACTTATCGCGATATAATACATCTGCTCGTATTTTTGAATAAGACCATAGATAATATCATCAATTGCTTCAATCGCTTTAGCAGCAGTAACAGCGATGATAATCACGCTTGTCATCTTTTCGTATCGTAGAAATAGAACAAGAACCGCAACAATAACAACTGCTGCTATACTTGTTAATGTTCGAAAACCAATATATTCAGCAAAGGTATATCTACCTTTCTGATCTGTTACAAATATAGCTCGAAGCTGCATCATAAAGAACATTGTTATTGGTCCGCCGATAGCTAAACCAAGTGTGTATTGCCCTACAATCTTCGGATTACCAAGTTTGGCAAGAATAACTAAAACACCCCATGCACAAAAAGAATATATAACGGTAGAACTGAGTATTGACATGAAATTACGACTTAATGTACTTTTTAAGCTAACGTTGCCTATAGCAGGTATTTTCATTCTGCTATTCCGTTGTCAATTTGAAACATATCAACAAGTTCGCAATTTAGTTGACTCTCGTTCGAGTAATGAATCGAATACCTGCGATAAAGGGATACCAAAACAATCTTCTCCATACAATACCACTGATAAGCCATAGAAGAGCAGGAAGTGGATACTTGTGCCAATTGAAAACAAGCCATTTCAAAAACTCTTGTCGAAACTCTTTAACAGTTCTGGTCACTTCTTCTTCATATTCGATATGTCTTTGACTATCTTTCGGCAGAGGAATTATACTATTATACTTTTCCATAAGTTCCAATATCGATTTGCCCTCTTTTTTGCTTAAAAGGTGCGGACATGAGTCGTCACCGATTCTTGCAGGTACCAATCGGAGAGTTTCTACTCCTTTTTTACTCAAAGTGATTGACAAAATCGCAGTTTCGCGAGACCTTTTCTTAACCATATCAGAAACAAAATTACCCATGCTGTATGCAACAGCACTGTTTTCCTTGAATTCGACTCCCTGCAATACATGTGGATGATGTCCAATAATAAGAGTAGCTCCAGCTCGTATCAGAGATTCTCCAATCCGGACTTGCTCAGGAGATGGCCAAGAAGTATACTCATCACCCCAGTGAAGCATCAAAATAATAGTATCTGCCTCTTTTCTTGTATGAATAACTCTTTTTTCTATTTCCCCAGCAGTAGCTAATGAGTATGGCGGCGAAAGAACTCCATATTGTGGTGGGTGTAAAGAAAATCCCAAGACAGCAACTCGTATCCCTTTGCACTTCATTACGAGCGTCGGATTGTTTTTTATACCCACAACCTTTATTCCAACACTACGGAGGTGATCTATCGATTCATACCACGACTTTACCCCGTGCTGCATGGCATGATTGTTTGCTACCGAAATCACATTAAATCCTGCCTCAGATAGCAATTTCGCCGAAGAAGGTTCACCACGCATGTTTATTCTATCAAACCTGTTGCGAAGCTTGCTTTTCTTTGAAAGGACTGTTTCCAAATTGCCTAATACTATATCGCTTTCTTTCAGTAAAGTTTTAACATTCCTGAAAGGATCTAACAATCTTCCCTTGCGCAATCTGCTTCCTATGCCCATCCCAACATAATGAGGGTGATCCCCAAGCATTATATCGCCAACCGCACTGATAGTTATAGTGTCCTTATTCGTGCTCATAATCCAGGAGTATTCTACCTCTTGAAAATATTACAGATTTTCCTTGATTGACCTTTTATCAATCTATCACAGTTGTTGTTATATATAAATTGTTTATAGATTTTAGTAGTTTAGTTCTGTCATTCCGAGAACCATTTTGTGGTAGCTTCAAGACCAACTGCGAAAGTGACTGATGGCTCGTAGCCAAGTAGCTTTCTCGCAAGAGTTATATCGGCATGCGAGTGCTCGATATCACCTGAGCGTTTCGGCAGATAGTCGGGCGCCAGGTCAGTTCCCAACAAATGGTTTAAAGATTCAACCAGCTCGTTTACCGTGTATTGATTACCACATGCTATATTGATAACTTTTCCGGAAACTCCCGGAGCTTGGGCCGCCAGAATTGTTCCACTGACAACATTTGAGACGAAAGTGAAGTCTCTTGACTGTGTCCCATCACCGAAAACGGTTGGTCTCTTTCCCTGTCTAATCATATTGATAAACTTCGGTATTGCGGCAGAGTACTCGGACGCCGGGTCTTGTCTTGGTCCAAACACGTTGAAATAGCGTAGGCAGATAGTTTCCAATCCCATGCTCCTTGCGAATGCACGGCAGTAGTGCTCACCTGACAGCTTCTGTACTGCATAAGGAGATAAAGGATTGGGCAGCATGCCCTCATGCTTAGGCAGAGTGGGCGTATCACCATAGGCAGAACTGCTGGCGGCATATACAAGGCGTTTTACATCACAAGACCTGGCGGCAAGCAAGACGTTCAATGTTCCAGTTGCGTTCACCTCGTGACTTTCGTAAGGATTGCGCATGGAACGCGGCACGCTCGGAAGTGCAGCTTCATGAATAACGAAATCAGGCGAGAATGCGTGAAAAGCAGCTTGAAGAGAATTACTGTCTCTAATATCAACGTTTTTTATCTCTATATCACTCTTAACCTCAGAAAGGTTCTGCTTTTTGCCTGTAGAGAAGTTATCGAGCACACAAACCGATTGACTTTGCTTGAGAAGTTCTCTAACAACTGAGCTTCCTATAAATCCCGCCCCGCCAGTTACAAGGTACTTTGCCATCTTCTCTCCACTCTGTTCTGAAGGATACCATGTCTCCTCTAAACAACATCTTTCCCACTTAAATACAGAAAAAAAAACACGAGCTCTGGCCATCTTAGGCGGTATTTGTAGCAAACACCGCTCCTCAAGTCAACGACAATAACGCCATAAGAACTCTCGGTTGGAGTCTTGATGGCGCCTGCTGAAAGCAAAAACGAGTCTGCTGTCTTTGTTACTGTTACAATGGCCTGTTGAAAATGGGTTGAATTTACTGGCCCCGTAGTGTAAGTACTACTTTCCACAAGTAACTGGAATATCTACAATCGAGGTTAGAGATGAGCGGCAATACCCGCAGGGATAGGGCAATTAAAATCCTTCGGGCTTTTCAAGTCTATTATCTTGCCTTTGTCTGCTTTCTGGCCGCATACGGAGAACTGTTCCCCGGTCAGCGTTTCGGCATGGGGCGCAAGATTGAGAACCTGCTGGTTATACCAATAATCGTAGTAATCGCGCTCGTAGTGCTTGAGCGGCGCCTGAAACTTCATATAATACGGCAAGGCAACAAGCTATCTGCTTCCTTCGCCTGGCACTCAAAACGCAGATTAACCTGGCGCGAATACTTGCTTGCAGCCTTTATAGTATTTGTAGGACTTGGACTGTTCTACAGCCCGCATCCGGATGTCGTGAGAAAAGGGCTTATGCAGGTTATTACGGCATCTATCCTCTATTTCTTGCTCTTGCATGCAGTTAGGTCCAAGTTCGATTTCAAGATTTTCGCCAGCGCGTTTATAGCTGGTGGAGTTCTCACGACCCTTGTTGGAATTGTTCACTACTTCTCCAACGGGCAAGCAGGCACTCCCACTTGGGGAAATCCCAATATTTTCGGAGCTTTCCTTCAAATTCCAGTAGCTCTGACCTTGTGTGTGATTGTCTTCCACATCAAGAGATGGCGTGTGCTTGCAGTAGTAGTTCCTGTATTTCTCTTTCTTCTGCTTGGCGTATACCTTTCACAGTCGCGCGGAGCATGGCTGGGATGCGCCGTAATAGTTATTGTTGTTGGACTACTTGGCGGCAAGCGAGGCTTATTGGTTACAAGTTTAATCGTAGTACTTGGCATACTCGTGCTTCTTATCTTCCCTACCGAGAGGGTTAAGAGATTGGGATTATCCAAGCTGTTCTCAACAACAGATAATTCGCTAAGCGGACGCTATAGTAAGGTCTGGCCCGCCTCTGGACGAATAATTGGAGAGCGCCCGCTAATTGGATATGGACTTAACACATACAATAAGGTTTATGAAGATCAGCAGGGAATAGAAAAACCGGATTACTCAAAAATACAAGATTCCAAGAAGAGAGCACGCGCGCAGATAATGTACATAGCTTACACTTTGAATGGAAACGTGCACCCTCATAATGAATTAATGCAGGCGTGGACAAGTATGGGGATAGCGGGTGTTTTCTTCTACGCAGCCTTGTTTGTTACGGTTCTTCTAACCTACCTGGATATGCGACGCCTGAAATTACAAGGATTTATTGGTGCTATGGGGCTCGGTGTTTTCGCATGGTATATGGGACATACGGCGCATGGCATTTTCGACTGTTTTTTCTTCTTTAGGCACGCTTTCGCCTCAGCAGCAATAATGTTTGCTTTAATGTTTGGCGTTTATTACCTCGAAAAACATAAGGATTTAGAGGACGATATCAATAATACAAATCAAGACTGCACCGTGTCACCTGCTGAAATCCAGAATCAGGTATTGTCGAAACAACCTCCTGTTTGAGCGAACGAGACACAAGATGCTCTTAACTCTTTTCACACTTATCGATATGAATAAAATTCTTGCTATATCTTCTCGTGATGTTTTCGGGAACTTTCTTGTAATTGGTTTCAGGTAAAAAATCCTGTCGCCCCTTATTTCTTATTTGTCGCGGGCTTAAGCTTTCTCCGAACTACTTTGATAATTGAGGATGCTGCATGAATCGGTACTTGCCACTCATGCTCCAGTCCCCAAAAATACTGCAAGTATCTCAGGAAATGTATTCGCTTATAGCACTGTTGACCAGAGCCAATCCCTCGTGAGTATCGCAGGTACGCGTACCAGTACCGCAACAAGTAAGTTCGCAGCCCCGGAAGTCGTGTTCTGAGTTGGAATTCTGTACTTTCACGTTTGGATACAGATGCACTTCTGGCATCTTTAAGAACATCTGCAGGAATTGGTGCGTTCAGAACTCTTTGCAGGTAGTTTAAGGAACGCCTGACAGGTATGATGAGATGGCGCTTTCGAGCCTGATTGATGAGTCTTTTCCAATCTATCTGAGGAAGTGAAATATCAATAATCATCATCGCATCAGCAATCCATCTGAGTGGAGACGGGTACTCCCATTTTGGCCCTCTTATAATGAGATATAAAAATTGGTCGGTGGGACACAGAATGCAAGTGTTGATACCAAATATATTCGTGGATATGGTTTCATTCCAGAAGTCGTCATCGGCACCTTTGTAGCGACACTCATTCAACAAGCGCCAGTGAAGATCCAGCTCTCGACCATCTGCATCCACAAAATGGCAGGCAGATCGCACTGCGCATGAATCTTTACTGAATGTTGTCTGGGCTTCCGGATATGACGTCCAGCCCAGTGAGCGCAGTATCTCTACTCCTCTCAGCACATGCGCATCCGGCACAAGGACATCGAAATCAGACATGGGACGCGAACCGTAATCTTCGTAATATTGCTGTATCAGCGCGGCTCCTTTTAATACCATTGTCCGGATGCCTGCGTCTTGAAACTCCTTTAACACGCCGGCCATGGTGCGCAAGAGCATCTGATTTCTGTACCAATACAGCCGGTGAACTCCCTTGAATCTTTCCATCAGGGGGTCTGCCACACCATGAGCTTTAAGGTTCTCGTGGAGCAGTGGCAGCAATCTCAGAGAGCCTGCATCAATAAGGTCGATATCAGCTTTTGCCCGCCACTCGTTCCAGGCGTTAAGAGCCTCTTCTCCTTTTAAAAGAGTCGCTTTCAAAAGGAGTTCCTGTATGCCAGTAGGCCAACAACCTTCCTCGTTGCTAACGGCAAATAACGGTGTTCTTCCGCTATTCATTCATTGCTTCCTTGCCGAGAGAATAACTCAGGAAACAGCTCCTCAGGGCTCCAATCAATAGATTATTGGAGTAGTCAGGTGTTATCAAGTACGCCCGGGGGGATTCGAACCCACGACCTTCTGCTCCGGAGGCAGACGCTCTATCCAGCTGAGCTACGGGCGCGCTGCATTTGGCTGGTAGCCAAACCAATTTTAACAGTTCCATCGTCTCAATCAAGCAGTATCTTCTATGCAACGGTACGCTTTTCACATATGATCTTCGCTCAACTTCAGGTGCGTCTGCTCAATCTCCACAAAAGCGCCGACTACTTCTTTCACCCTCGGCTCAGTCGCGGCTTCGGCCGCTTGGTTGTAAAACTTAATCGCCCTGTCCTCGCGTGCATGCGCCTCCTTTAAATTCTCAATTACGCTCCCCATGGAAAGCTCCGGCTTTGCCTCAACCGGAGGCTTGGCTATCTTCAGTATCTTTACAATCGTGGAGGCATGTTCGGATTCCACCTTTGAGATCGCCTTGAACATGGCAAAGGCTTCGAGGTCCTCGCCTTCCGCTTCTTTTGAAGCAGCAAGATAGAACTCCGCGTTCGATATTTCAAGCCCCAGCGCCTTCTCAAGGTTCGACCTGGAAATATCTGACAGGCTCTCAACCACAGGGGCTTTCCAGTCCTTTGCCGGGATAATATAACTTCTCTGCGCCCCGCAGAACGGGCATTCCGACGGAGCCTCAGTTCCCACATAAGGGTCGCCGCAAATTACGCAACGCCAAACCTTCATCAAACCGCACCTCCTGCAATTCAAGGTTGAAAAAACCGCATGAAATATTACAAGTAAACGCAACAACACACGAAAGTTCAAGTTAATACTTGACGGTTTGTTTTTTTGCCGAATTCCCGTATACGTGCTTTCAATCTGTGACACGCGCGTTATCGCTTTAATCTTGACAGTTGCCGGAGCGAGTGATAATTTACGTTCTTCAACAGCCTGTGACACAATAAATACAGGAAGCGAGGCAGAAAATGGCGATATCGACAAAGATTGAAAGTTTCATGAAGGAAAGTTCCTGGATTCGCAAGATGTTCGAAGAAGGCATTCGCATGAAAAAGGAACTTGGCGAGGACAAGGTTCAAGACCTGACTCTCGGCAACCCGATAATCGAACCGCCGGAAGCTTTCAGGAAAAAACTCGTTCAGACAGTCAATAACCCGGAGCCGGGTATGCACCGCTACATGCCGAACGCCGGCTACCATTTTTGCCGAGAGGCTGTTGCGAGATATTACCAGAACGAAGTCGACCTTCCGCTGGAAGCGGGGCATATAGTCATGACCGTAGGGGCGGCAGGCGCGCTTAATGTCGTACTAAAATCCATATTGAACCCCGGCGATGAAGTGCTGATTTTCTCTCCATATTTCGTCGAGTATCTTTTCTATATCGACAACCACGGCGGCAAAGCGGTTGTTGTTAAAACGAACGACGATTTCACGATAAACGTCAGCCGGCTGGAAGCGGCAATAACGAAAAACACGAAAGCCGTGCTGATAAACTCACCCAACAACCCGACAGGCATGGTTTACGGGCAATACACCTTGAAATCCCTCTGCGGCGTGCTCGCACGCAAACAAGAGGAACTTGGTAACGCAATATTCCTTATTAACGACGACCCCTATAGAAAAATAGTTTATGACGACAAGAAACCACCGTCCATCCTCCCGCTTTACAACAACTCGATTGTCGTCACTTCGCATTCCAAAGACCTTGCGCTGCCGGGCGAGAGAATCGGTCATATTGCTGTAAATCCAAGATGCGCAGATGTCGAAAAGCTTATATCGGCAATGATATTCTGCAACAGGACGCTCGGTTTCGTCAATGCGCCGGCTCTTATGCAGAGAACGGTGGCCGAACTGCAGGATGAATCGGTCGACATCGAAGAATATCAGAAAAAGCGCGATTTCCTGTATGAAAACTTATCCGAAATGGGCTATTCCATGGTAAAGCCGGAGGGAGCGTTCTACATCTTTCCGAAATCCCCGAGAGAAGATGAACTTGAATTTGTAAACTACCTCAAGAATCATGGAGTGCTTGTAGTCCCTGGTCGCGGTTTCGGAGCTCCGGGATATTTCAGAATATCCTACTGCATACCGATGGAGGTAATCGAAATTTCCATGGCTGGTTTCAGCGATGCGGCGAGACATTTCGGTCTCTAATTTTTTACATAACTTTGACATAAAGAATTATAATGAATACGGGGAATCATACGTATATAATTATAGAGAGCCACAAGGGCAGTCGTATTTTTTCTTATTTCTGGAGGCACCTGAAATGTTACGCGCAGTAATGGCCATCGCCGTCGCGGTATTCGCCTTGATTATTTACACGCAGGCTGCAGGCCAGGACGACATCTTCGAGCCCGGCGAAGACAAGATTCTTGGATGGGTTGACTACGATGAGGCGGTAAGCCAGGCCAAGACCAAGTACAAGCCGATAATGCTGTATTTTTACGGCAGGGACGGGCAGGACCTCTGCAAGCTGGCGGAAACAAAATACTTCAAGTCCAGCAGCGTCAAGTCCTATGCCAAGAAGTTCGCCGTCGTCAAGGTCGCAGGCTCGAACACCGAGCTTACGGACAAGTACAGGATACCGCCTGGCCAGTTCGCGATTGTGATGCTTAATTTCCAGATGAAGGAATTAGCGCGTGTCACTTCGGAAGAAGAATTAAAAAAACTCTCCAAAGCTCTCCGGGATGCAAACAAGGAAAACAGCGAGCAGAGCAAGGCGCTGAAAAAAGTCGCCGCTTATTATGACAAGGCGATGAAACTCAAAGATGTCAAGAGAGTTCGGGAATGCGTCCAGATACTCGAAGCAATCGTCGCACTCCGCAGCAAGCTTGACAGCAAATATATCGAAGAGGCGGACGAATATCTCAAGCAGCTTGAAAAAGCGGGCTCCGCCGCGCTCTCCGAGGCTGATAGTCTTGTCAGCCAGGCAGAACAAAGCCTCAGGCGCGCAAGAAGCTCCGGCTCGTCTCGTTATTTCGACCAGTCGACAGCAAACAGGGCACAGCAGAAACTAATGGAAGTCGCCCGGGATTATCCCGTGCAGTCTCTCTCACGACAACTTACACAAGTACAGTCAAGGCTTCAGCAAATTCTTTCCGAGTATCAGCGAATGGTGCAAGACGAGCAGCAACGAGATAAGGACAAGCAAAATCCTTAATAGGCAATAGCGAAAAAACGCAAAAGGCGCCTGAAGGCGCCTTTTTTTATTGAACTCAGTCGAGAGGTTTTTATTGATTGAGCGCCTCATCCCATTTTTTTCTGTCGGCCGGCAAATCCAAGCCTGTGATTTCCTTTAACGCGCTATGAGCGGCCTGCACAACTTCTTGCTGGGGGTCTGCCAGAATGCGCAAGAGCTTGGAGGCAGCCTCCCTTGCCTTCAGAGAAGCAAGGGCTCCGCAGGTAAGCTTGCGTACTGCCGGGTCGCCATGCTCGACAAACTCAATCAGCACGTTTATTACTTCTTTTCTACCAAGTTTGATTTGGCCGGCTTTTGACAGTGCATCGAGCATTTCCTGCCGAGTTCCCGTCATCAGTTTACTGAGAATCTCTTCTCTTTCTTTTCTGGCCTTGTCCGACTCGTTTTTCCACCAGATGTTCCATCTTTGTTTGTTTGCTGGAAATCTGAGGCCGGTTATATTTTTCAACGCCCAGTAAGCGTTGCCGCGCACGCCCGCACTCTCATCATTGAGAAGAACCATCAGAGCCTCAACCGATTCGAGGTCCTGCAGTCTCCCGAGCGACAGGGCGGCTTCTCTTCGCAGATGGTCGCTTTCACCTGAAAGCAGAGGTTTTATCGCTTCGCAAATCGAGGACTCGCAGAATCCCAGGCGTCCGATAGCTGCCACGGCAGAAAGCCTGACATTGCCGTCCTCCCAGTCTCCCAGGAAACTCAGAATTATCTCCACCGCAAGCCTGCTCTTCGATGAGCCGAGACAGTCCAGAATTTGTCTTTTTAACGCAGACTCCGACTCTCTGGCAAGATTTTCAAGCGTTTGAAAAAGTTTGTACTCGCTTTGATTGGCCTGAAGAATGGCCGTAATTGACTGGAGAGCCTTCAGGCTCATCGTAGAATCTTCGCCTTTAAGGACATTAACAAGTGTCTTAATTGAATCGGAATCTCCGATTTTCTCCAGCGATGCAAGTGCAGCTTCCCTGACACGGGATGATTTGCTTTGCATCAGCAACTGCATGTAAGAAACAGTACCGTCGTCTCTAAGACTTACCAGCACGTCGAAAAGAGGCTTGAGCAGAGACCTGAGCGGTTTCTTGCTGACATAGTCGAGTATGCAAGGAACCACCGGCCCTCCCATGCCGACAAGCTTCTTTTCAAACTCTTGCAGAGTAATCGGCTTTTCCGCCTTCAGGAGGTCCTTGATTGCCTTGAATTTCGCGTATGCTTCGGGGTCAGGTTGAGGCAGAGTGGATACGGTTGAATCGCTGCTTGAAGTGTCGGCATTATCAGGTTCTTCTTCGGTTTCTTTTACCGCTTCCCGCACGACATCCACTATTTCCGACTTGTCGATTACCTTGTTTCCAAAATGCGGATGGTGGATTATCAGTTTATCCGAATCTTCCTTGATTATGCGTCCTTCGATTTTTTCCCCGCTTTTAAGCGTTATTACGTCAGCTTGAGATATCGAAGAAAAAACCGCGAGAATAAAAACTCCGGCAACCAGAGCCGCTTTCGTTGTTAAAATCGCATTCTTCATGTCACTCACCATAAGTTTGCCAGTTACTCAGAAGGTGAAGGAGTGAATTCCCGCCACGACCTCACGATATACCCCGGATTTCCATCGACACTCACATTCGCCAGAGCCTCATCGTAATGCAGCTTGGTCTGACCCGAAATATTCACCGTATCTCCGACAATGGCCCCGCAGAAATGCCCCTGGCCCGAGCAGTCAACGGCGGCATACGGGGCATAAATAACTCCCGTGAAATCGGCCTGGCCGGAGAGGTTCACCGTCAGCGCCGAACTGTATATAATAAGGCTGCCGGCACTGTTGTTCAGATTGGTAATGCCCTGCCCCGCAAGGTTTATGTCCGGGTCTTCCTCGCCCGGTTCTTCCTCTTCTTCTTCCTCTTCCTCGACAAAAACCGCAGTAACCGTTTTATTGTCATCCATGACCAGGCTCTGCGGATTCGTGCTTCCGGACATCGCACCTGTCCAATGGTCGAACGTCCAGCCGCTCCCGGCTGAAGCCGAAAGCGTTACCGACTCGCCTGCCGTATAAGTAGCCTGGTCGGGAACTATCGCCACCGAACCAGTGCCGGTTGTATTGACCGTAAGGGTATACTCGCTGAGGTCTTCGACGAAAACGGCCGTCACGGACTTGTTAGCGTTCATCGTAATGCTCGCCGGGTTCGAACTACCAGTCAGGTCGCCTTCCCACCTGTCGAACGAGTATCCGGTCCCGGGCGTCGCGGTCAGCGTCACGGAGGTCCCGGAATTGTACGTCGCCTGGTCGGGAGATTTGCTCACCGAGCCGGTGCCAACAACACTCGCAGAAAGCGTATACTCCACAACTTCAACAAATACCGCCGTTACCGTCATATTTGCGTTCATCTTAATTGACTTGGGATTGTCAGAACCGCTCAGGTTGCCTGACCAGTGGTCGAACGACCAGCCGGAAGCTGGAGTTGCGGTAAGCTCGACCCAAGTATTATGCGGATAAGTTCCGCCTGAAGGATTGACTGAGCCGCTGCCCGTTACGTTTACCGTAAGCGTCTTGGCGGAAGGCCCGAAAGGAGCGCCGAAGATATCGGGGAAAGGCAGACGGCACTCCGAAACGAACGACGACCCTCCATGGTGGATAATCACGTCGACCCCTTCGGGTATTATTATATTAGCCTGGCCCGTTATGCTTATAAATCCGTCCACGTAAATCGTCACGACATCGCCGGGATTCTGCCCGAGTGTAACCACCGATTTCGATGCAAGAAGGATATTGTCATAGCGGTATGTGCCCGCGGCAAGCGTGCACGTGCTGTTCAGGTTGCCCAGGCTCGTGCCCACCGGAGTGTACACATAGCCCGGCATCTCGGTAGCTTCGTCAGCAGGCGCCGTGGAACCCGAAACATAGGTCCCGCTCCCAACAACTTCTCCATCGACTCCCGGCGTCAGATTGCCATATACTTCACCGCCACCTGCAGTAATATCGCCATTGGAAGAGACGGTGCCGTTGTCGTTCGCATAAGTCGAGCCGGTGCTCGGGTCAACATTGACCGCCTGGTCGGCGTACGACCCGCTATCCGAATCGTAACTGTCCACGAAAGCGTGCGAACCGCTTAGCGATACGCTCGTCCCGCCGAAAACTCCCTGTGAGAATGGATTCGACACCCTGCGGCCAATAACTACCTCTACTCCCCTGTTCAGGCTGTTGTAGCTGCCTATAGAGGTAATGGTCCAGATGTCGTTTCCATCGTCTGTTGCAGTCACGGAGTAGCTTCCACCATCGAAGCTGTGCGAGACATCGCCCTTGCCATCGGCATCGTAGTCGTTATCCGCCGTTATCTCCGCTATGCTCTGGCTTACACCCGCCTCCGTAATGTAGAACGCCCTGGTAAAGTCGCTGGATTGGACCGCCTCCTTATTCCGGTAGGTAGAGACAGACAGAAATGCTGCGCTCGCACCACCAAGAACGATTATTGCGAGAAGCGCTATAATCAGCGTGTTTCCCCGTTCAGATCTGCTTCGCGACTTCATATCTCACCTCCGGCCAGCAATCTTTGTTCTTTTTCTTTTCCCTACTGGTTCTTTATTTTAACCGTTGTCGAAAGAAGAGCCTGCATCAGCTCTCCCCTCGGCTCGTATCTTTCGACCTCGAGGGTAATGGTAAGCAGGGCGCCGGAAAGGTTGAACTGTAGCCCTCCCTCTTTCACCCAGTACCCTATCGTCTCGTTGGTAATGCCTCCCTCGCCGTCGTCGATTGTAAGAGTAACAACACCCTCGTCAACGAGGTGGTTGCCGTTGTCATCCGCACCGTTGTCGCTCTCGCCATCAACATATGCAAAAGCAACGGTTATCGTGTCGCCCCAGGTTACGGAACCGCCGCTGTAGCCGGTAGCCTGCTGAAACGTTATAGTCGAAGTCCCCGTCTGTCCGGGCAAGGGCGGTGTCGGAGAAACAGTACTCAAGCCGGCGCCCTGCACTTCCCTAATCATGCCTTCCATCGTCCTTCGGGCTAGTCCCTGCACATCAACGAGAACCGTTCCCGAGTTGTAGGCGTTGAGGCCGGCCGAAAGCACCTGGAATATTCCACCGACAATTACTACAAGTATAGTCGTTACAATCATCACTTCGAGAAGTGAAAACCCTCTCTGCCCTTTGTGCTGTTCATTCGTCATATTTAATCCCTGTCTACCAGCAGCGCCCTTACCTCGACGCTCCAATCGCTTCCCGAACCGAACCATTCCACGTAAACAGTGACGGGAAGTATTATATAGTCACTGGCGTGGTCGCTCGCATCAATCGCTCCGTCACCGTTAAGATCCTTCGGCATTCCCAGGTCCGAATCACTGGTATCCTCGCGCAACTCGCTTCCCGACGTGGGAAACGCTATCCTTCCCACATATCCGTCGGAATCATCCGCCTTAACCGTAAGGCCATCCACCTCAAAATTCGCGTTTGCATTGTAATGTGCGAAAGTAGTGGAAAAATCCGAGTACGCCCGCATCTGCTCTATCATCTGCCTCGCCGCGTTGACTGCAATATCCCTGTCATGACCTGCAGCCCCGAGCTTCATCGACGATGTAAGAGCCATGATAAAGCTGACTACTCCAATGGTTAAAACAACAAGGCTGACCATAAGCTCGAGAAGCGTCCATCCTTCCCGCAAGTCATTTGCCTCGGAATAACCTTCAGACGACTGCGCCGCCAAACTGTTCTTCAATCCTTAACCCTTTCTGCCCGTCTGTTCTCAGTTGAAAAATATCAAAAATCACATATTCACGTTCAGAATTTCCGACACCTTCCACATCAAGATGACGTTTCTTAATTACTCTTCCTGAACATGAATATTAATAAATCAATATGTCTTGTCTTTTTAATTCTACAACATATTTGACGGATGGGCAACCAATACTATCGCGCAATTTTGCATTTTAGCAAATACTAATACTCCTGTACCATTCAGGCTTACACAAAATATTTCTTTTTTCGTACAAAAAAACTTGATTCATATAATTGTAATTAGTATGCTTACCGATGCAAGAGCTGGGTTTTTGACATCTTTGGTCGGAGGATTTGGACATGGCGGTAAGGAAACTTACTCAGAAACAGGCGAATATCCTGAAGTTCATCATCAGCGCTATCGAGAAGGACCACAGAACGCCTACGCTTCGTGAGATTACGGACCACTTCAAGCTTCGTTCCACAGGCAGCGTCCGAGGGTTCATCGAAGCTCTCGTTAAAAAAGGCGAACTGGTCAAGGAAGAAAATCTGGCCAGAGGGATCCGACTTAATCCTGAAAAATACAAGGTTAAGGTCACCAAAAAATAACTGGTTATCTGCCTCGATTCCACCCTGACTTCATAACAGGCTATAAGGGACAATATATCTATTTACAACCTGTAGGCGCTATTCTTGTACACTGAATAATGCATCTCTTATCTTAAAATCTGGCTACTTCCCTTGTGTTTTTTCGTTATCGCCCGATACTTTAAATGTAATATCATTTAGCGAAACATACCCGCCCTGGCCCGACCTGACCCTTATGCAGCCGCTTATCGTTTCCAAGGACAAAGACAGCACTTTTCCGCTACCCACATCCACCTTTAAAATGCCTTCCATCGAAGTTGTTTGAATATGGTTCGCCGAGTTCTCTCCGAACTTCACCAGCGCTCGAAGCTTAATCTCAAATATATCACCCGAGATTCCGATTACTTCCGCCTGCATAACGCCCCTGGCCGAAGGATGAAACGTAGCAAAGAATCTGGACACGAATTCTTCTGAAACGCTCCATGCGCTTCCCTGCCCCAGAAGAATCTCGGGAAACAGTCCTTGAAGCTGAATCCGGCTTACTGTATTGGCTCCCTCCTTCAATCCCACATTTTTTACCGTCGCTTCAAATCCCTGCCAGTCATGACGGGTTTCGGCTTTTTCCAGCTTGCAGTCAAATTTCATATTCCATTCTCCCGCAAGAGTGATCTTCTTCGGGTTTTCAGGCTCGACCAGCTTCTTTTCAGTCGCAAATTCATTTGCCGCTCTGTAATTTTCAAGTTTGTCTTCGTTCGCCGCAATTGTCAGGCAGACAAACGCGGTTCCGTAAACATCGCCGAACCACCCCTTCCAGGTTCCCGCCTCGTTCTGGAATTTTGCGAGATTTTCGCAAACCGATTCATGCCATTTTTCGAACTTCCCCTTATATTCCTCTCCCATCCGCCGACAAGAGACCGCCGTATAGTAAAGACCGAGAGTATGATATCCGCTTGTCCAGTATGCCCCTCTCATGGGCGTCTGCTCGGTATAGCTGCGGAAATAATCCGCGGGGTCGACTTCCTCGAGCGCTTCGAGATAAACCGATACTTCCGGCCTGTCCTTCCATCCGAGAAGAGATGCAAGCACAAACGCGTTGGCCTCGTAGGTGAAGGAGCGCCACTCTCCCTGAAACGTCGCCTTGCCGGGCGGAAGCATAAGCGCGCACTGGCTTTTCAAACCCTTCTTTATTATATCTTCTCCAACCGCAATGCCGGCGCGTTTCGCCAGAAGAAGTGCATCAAGCATGGCTGCTCCAGGGCCGACTTCCGCGTGCGGGTCTGGAACTGCCCTGTATCCCCATCCTCCTTCGAGGTTTTGCGCCAACTTTATAAGCTCCACCGCTTTTCTTAGCTTCTTTTCCAATTCCTCCGTATTTTCGCCAGCCTTCTTCTTCTGCATCAATGCTTCCGCAAGGAACTGCGTCGCAAAACCATGCTCCCACATCCCCTTGAATGAAGGATAGTCGAAATATACGTACCCGTCTTCATGGCTGCACTCGAGTATAAACTTCAACGTCTTTTCAACCTGCTCCTTGAACTCAGGGTCTGTCATCAGTGCCATGCCTGCAAGCGAAGTTATCGATATTCGAAAACGCATGGTCTTGCCGAATTCCATTGACGGAGCAAAAGAGCCGTTCTCCTCTTGCTGAGAGGCAATCCACTTCAACCCGGCCTTGAGGCTTTTATCCCTGTTAAGCGGCTCTTCCTTTCGAGTGTAATGTCGCGGCTTGTTTATCCGGCTCATGCCGCCTGGCATGGGCGACTGCTGCCGTTTCCCCATTGTCACCGTCGTTTCATTCGTCTCGTCACCCCGTTTGTATTTCACTTTCACCTTGTCATCGACGCATTTGTCCGCAAGTGCTTCCGATACATGTTCGTGCGATTCTATCTTCTTCCCATTCAGCTCGACAATAACATCGCCCGCCTTGAGCCCCGCTTTCGCCGCGCCCGAACCCGGAAGCACGGAAGTGATTTTGTTCCCGTCGAGCATGACCCCGAACTGCCCTTTCTCACCTCCAAGTGCTATCGTTATTGTCATTGCCGACAGGATCATCGCGAATACAGCGCCTGCAATTGCGCTTTTCCTGAACAACTGGCTGGACATGACACCCCCTTTGGACAGAAATGTGTTCTTATTTACCTATACGGGCAGAGACTCTGCGATGTTGATTGATTTGATTTGAAAACATCGGGACTCCGGGACAACTTTTAACGATTATCGAAGCCCCTTGCCCTCGGAAAGTATCTTGTCTATCAGTTGGTTCCCCCGCTCCCTGTATATCTCCGGAGACACGAGAGGCTTTGCAATCTGGCTCAGAATCGCGTTCGAAACCCCGCCCTTTTCGACTATCTCTTTACCGGCTTTCTTCAGCATTTCCAAATAGCTCTCAACCACACCTGCAAGCCCTTCAGGCGGATTCGCAATTATCGAACCGGGACTGATGTAGAGTTCCGCAAGCAACCTGCCGTGCATATTTCTCGCAATCCGCCTGAATAGCAGCTTGAGTACCTGAAAATGGTCCTGTTCCGGGAACCCGCAGTTCGAAATCGCCACGATATCCGGCATCTTCTCGTACCTGCCGGGGTGGCGCGTCTGGCCGTCGCTGTCCACCTCCAGATGCGGGTCCCCGACCGGAATCAGCCTGTCCATGAAATTTTTCATAATCCCCGATACGTTGTCTATAAAAAGGGGCGTCGCATAAACCACAATATCGGAAGAAACAAACTTCTCCAGAAGCTCCGCCATATCATCTTTCAGGACGCACTCGCCCGGTGTCTTCATCCAGCAGCCGTAGCATCCCCGGCAATTGCCAATGTCCTTTTCCGCAAGAAAAATATTCTCGACCTCTGCCCCGGCCTTTTCCGCGCCCTCCAGAAAAGCCTTCACCATGACGTGCGTATTGCCCTTCTCACCTTTCGGACTCCCGTTAAATGATGTAATTTTCATCTGGCAACTCCTTTACCTATTTCCGGCAGCACTTCTTTCCTTTAATGGTAATATAATCCATTGAATTTTTCCAAATTATTAACGGGAATTGTTGCGTGAGACGGTAATATATGATAACAGGGATAACATCATTAATTATAGAAGCCTTCGGCAAATCTACTGGCAGTATATTTAACTGTCTTTAGGAGGAACAGACATGCGTATTGGAAGAAGGATTTTTTACCTGTCGCTTATAATCAGTATTTCTCTGGCCGCAGGCTGTAAGAAAGATGGCGATACCATTGTAATAACAACCGGCCCGGGCACGACGGGGACGCTCGCCGTCTCCTCAATCCCCGCCCAGACCGCGACGACCGGCACGCCCTTCAACCTCGACCTGACATCCTACGTGACAGGCGACTTCGACTACGCCACCGAACTCGATTTCACCGTCATCTCCGGCGGAGGCTATTTCAGCGGCCCTACCTACAGCAACACCTTTGATACAAGCGGCCTGATTGCCGTCGAGTTCCTGGTCGAAGACCTCGACTCGAACCTCGCCCTCGGCAGTTTCGACGTCGATGTCCTCGCACCCCCGGCCGCGGACTTCACCGCCAGCGCGACCTACGGCCCTGCCCCGCTCAGCGTCACTTTTACCGACCAGTCTTCAGGACAAATTACCTCGTGGTCGTGGAGTTTTGGCGATACCGGAACAAGCGCGCTGCAGAGTCCGACCCACAGTTACTCTGCACCCGGCATTTATACAGTCACCCTCACAATCTCCGGCCCCTACGGCAGCCATACAATGACTAAATACGCATATATCAACGTGCTTACCGCCACCTCAAACACGTGGTACGTCGACTCGGCCAACGTCTCGGCTACCGGAAACGGCACCACCTGGGCGCAGGCCTTCCAGACAATCTGGAGCGGTATCGACGCCGCCACGGACACGGACATGGTTCTCGTCGCAGACGGAACATACACCGGCACAAGCAACAGGCAGCTCGACTTCGACGGAAAACTAATCTATCTCAAAGCTTACGACCTTTACGGCTCCGGTACCTGCACGATTGACGCCGAGAACAGCACCTACATCTTCACCTTCTCGAACAGCGAAACGAGCGACGCAGTCCTCGACGGCTTCACCCTGACAAACGGCCTCGAAATCGGCGGCGCAGGCATCAATTGCTCCGGCGCAAGCCCCACAATCACCAACTGCACCTTCAAAAACTGCGAATCCGAATACGGCCCCGCCATCTATATCCAATCTTCCGCCCAGCCCACCATCTGCAACTGCACCATAACCGACAATACCGGTAATCAGCTTGGCGGGGCGTTCTATCTCGACAACTCGGCAGTAACTGTCGCCAACTGCACCTTCACAAACAACGACGCAACCATCGACGGCGGCGTTATTTGGGCCACAGCTTCGTCCTTTACAATAAGCGACAGCACGTTCACCGGCAATACCGCCAACAACGGGGGCGCAATCTTTGCCAGGGCAGCCAACACCACCTGCCTGCTCGACAACTGCACCTTCCAGACCAACGAAGCCACCGATTCAGGAGGCGCAATCCTTATTTCAAACAGCGTAATTTTGCAGATTCAATCCTGCACATTATCCGAAAACGAGGCAACCTATGGAGGCGGCATCTTCGCCACCACGAATAGCGAAGTATATGCCTCAAGCTCGATTATTCAGAGAAACGTCGCCTCGGAATCCGGCGCAGGCATCTGCACACAGGCGAGCAGCATCCTGCAACTCACAAGCTCCACCCTGAAGGACAATTTCCTTGACGGCGACCACGGCGCGGGAATAGATATAAGCGCCTCGGACGCTCAAATCACCGACTGCGTCGTTATGGGCAATGAGATAATCGGCGGAAGCAACCCCACCGGCGCAGGCGTTTTCGCATCCGGCTCCATACTGACAATGACAAGATGCAAATTCCTCGACAATACAATCTGGGCCATCAACGGCATCGCCGAGGGCGGCGCGCTCTTCTCCGACAGCACCAACGCCACCCTCCTCGACTGCACCGCCACCGGCAACGTCGCCGAAGCATACAGCCAGGCGGGTTACGGCGGCGCTTTCTCCTTCTATTCCGCAACTGCGCACCTGGCCGTAATAGACAACTGCCTTGTGAGCGGCAATACCGCCAGGGGCCGCGAAACCGTTTACGGCGGCGGCGTCGCACTCAGAAATATCAACGCCACCGTAACCAACACTACCATAACGGACAACCTCGCCTACGAGTTCTGCAGCTACGACTCCGGAACTTCCTACGGCGGAGGCATCTATTCATCCAATACAAATGCCACAGTGCTTGACTGCACAATCTCAGAAAACACGGCTGAAGGATATACTCCCGCCCGCTACGGCCGCGTGCGCGGCGGTGGACTCTATATCCAGAGCGGCACGTGGGTCATAAACCGGTGCGACATCTCCGGCAACCACGCGAAAGCCGGCATGGACGGCTCCCTCGGCGGCGGGCTCTATCTCGATTCACCCGCCATAACAATTGCAAACTCGACAATCACCGGCAACTGGGCCAATATCCAGTACGGAGCCTCCTCCAACTACTACGGCGGCGGAGCCATGCATATCACAAGCTGCGCTCCCGACATACAGAACTGCCTGATTGCCGGCAACAAAAGCGACCTCCACGGCGGCGCAATACTCTGCTATACCGGTAGCAGCCTGTTACTTTCAAACTGCACCATATCGGGCAATACCGCAACCGACACCGGCGGAGGCATCTACCTCTACTCCTCCGCCGCCGATGCGACCGCACTCAACTCGATTCTCTGGAACAATTCCGCCGCGACGGGCGACGAATTGTTCGCAGGCTCGAGCTGGACTCTCAACTTCCTATACTCCGACTACTCCAACGCCACCGGCGACATCGCCGGCGGTGGAACATACGTCAACGTCGTCGGCAACATAAACTCCGACCCGCTCTTTGTCTCGGGCTACTACCTCAGCCATACGGCGGCCGGACAGGCGGCAGACAGCCCCTGCATTGATGCGGGTTCAGACACCGCCGTGAACATGGAAATGAGCAACCGGACGACCCGCACCGACGGCGTGACCGATTCCGGCACCGTCGACATGGGCTGGCACTATAAGCCCTAATACTCGCGTTTCCTGACATCAAAAGCCGGGAGGATTCGTCCCCCCGGCTTTTTTTATCGCCCGACATCAAACCGGAAAAAGCTTGCCGGCGGAACGAAGTTGCACTAACATGATGTCATAATTGCTTGCGGCTATTGCCATTCGCGGTCAGCGCAATCATAAACAGGATTGAAAAGAAGAAAAAACCGGACAAATAGTCTTTTCTCATAATCCCGTGGAGACTTGTTTATCGCCTTGGTTTATTGCATCTCACAAAAACAGCAGTCTGTTCTTTTATCCTGTCCCTTTCCGAATAAAAAACCAACTGCCGTAAAAATGAAGTTAGAATATTGCTGTCGGCATGGCGTCTATTATCATGGCGATATCCATGCAAAGGAGACAAGGGCGTGCTGACGGGAAAAATGCCTGTAATTGTTCTGAGTGCTGTTTCCCTTGCCTGCATGTCGTGTGCGGACCTTGTTGACGAGGATTATTTCTGCGATGCCTCCGCAGTACCGGTCAATCTCTCGTTCGGCCTGGAAAATGCTCTCAGTCCTTCAATAGCAATCGATTCAAACGATGTAGTTTACGTGGCATGGTCTTCCTATATCGAACAAGTTGGAACCGTGGTGTTCCTCGCAAACTCGACTGACTGGCTTATGAGCCGGTGTATTATCTCCGACAACAGCATGCGCTCAGAACGGCCGGTAATAGCAGTGGATGGCAATGGGGTTGTTCATGCGGTCTGGGAAGTGTTTTTTGCAGATATGAATTCGAGTGATATTTATTATGCGAATTCCACGGATTGGGCAGGTACTCTGGTTAATGTCTCCGGCAGCACTGGTTATAATATCAATAATGAACTGCCTTCGATTGCAGTCAACCCATCGGGAATCGCACATGTCGCTTGGAACGAGGAAGGAGATAACATTTACTACTCATGTTCGATAAACTGGAATAATAAAATCAATATTAGTAATGGAGATTATTCCTCTGTAACTTATTGCTCTATTGCGCTACTGCCGGATGGAGATGCCTGTGTTGCTTGGACTGAGACTTCAAGCGACCACTTATCAAGAAGAGTATGTATTGCTTTTTCGACAGACTGGGCCGGAACGAAAACCGTTGTCTATACGACGGACGACTTTTGCCTTTGGCCCTGCATAACTGTTGACAACAATGGAATAATACATGCAGTCTGGACTGTGTTTGGACCACCTGCTAAAAGAATATTATATGCCAATTCGACTGACTGGAACGGCACCCTGGCACCTGTTTCTCCAGGATGTACAATGCCGGTATGTAGAAAAATTGTCTCTGACTCCAATAATGTTGTTCATATTTCCTGGCGCGAGGGGCTTAACGACCCTCATGGAGTTCTATACGCCAACTCGACTGACTGGAAGCTTTCCCGCAGGACGATGACCCGGACCGCCCCGGAAGACATCTGGACATACCTCGACGATACTTCGATAGCCGTCGACTCGGAATGTAACGCCCACATAGTATGGGAGCATCTCTATGATTATCCCGGCGCGGCAGGCTGCGTTTACTATCGCAGTCATGCAAACAAGTAACCGCTCCCTCACCATTTTGCTCATCTTGAACAACGCGTTTTATCGCGATGCTCACTTCGAGCAATTGCTGTTCAAAGACATTGCCACAAAGTTACTTTTGGATGAAACCTCCGCGTATAATCTAAGTGAAATAAGACCTTCATTCTTTATTTCGATGACTTTCTTGCTTATCATATTTCCAATCTTAGAAATCATTATAACTTCGGAGACGTAAATGTTTGAAGAACTGGAAAAAATCAATGAACGCCCTGAACCGTTCTCGGTCTACACTGCCAGTGACCTTTGGACTCACGAGCACACTTCAAAACAGATGCTCTCTTACCACCTGAACGGGGAAATCGATATTTCATCAAGAAATACCAGGTTTATCGACCAGTCTGTGGATTGGATTGTCAAACATTTTGATATCAAGCCGGGCGTAAAGATTGCCGATTTTGGCTGCGGTCCCGGACTGTATACAACAAGACTTGCCCGTAAAAACGCCGATGTAACTGGAATCGACTTTTCAAAAAGATCGATAGAATACGCGGAAAAAGATGCTTCAAAGGAAGTGCTTTCCATCCGTTATGTCAACCAGAACTACCTCGAGTATCAAACGGATGAAAAGTTTGACCTTATTCTCATGATAATGTGCGACTACTGCGCACTCAGCCCTTCACAGAGAAAAATAATGCTGAACAAATACCATGATATTCTCGAACCGGGAGGTTCCGTTCTTCTTGACGTATATTCATTGACATCATTCAATCAGCGCGAAGAAACTGCAATATACGAAGCCAATCTCCTGAATGGGTTCTGGTCATCCGAAAAGTACTACGGTTTTCTTAATACTTTCAAGTATGAGAAAGAAAAGGTGATGCTGGACAAATATACTATTTTTGAAGCTGATGGCTCACGGACAGTTTATAACTGGCTCCAGTATTTCAGTCCGGAAACACTTCAAAGTGAATTTGAGGAATGCGGATTCGTAATAGATAAGTTTTATTCTAACGTCGCAGGGACAAAACTCGACCCGGATACCACAGAATTTGCAGTAGTTGCCAACAAGTTATAATTATACGAGATTTTTTCAAGATTTTTTTATTTTTTATGCTCATCGCACCCCTAAAACGGCGTCTATATATATAGAGGAATATTACATTCCGGACCGCCGGTAGCTTCTTGTAGAGGGAAGCGCCGAAACGCGGCAAAACCACCTAAAGGAAATAATCTATTGCCTTTCGCCATGCCTGCTTTGCTTGCCTTCGGCAAGTCGATATAGCAGTCATTGGCCCCGGCATGTGACGATTATTGAAAAATCGTCACGTACGGGAGATTTTATTTCCGGTTGTATATGCATTGGGGTTGCTATTTTTAGAGGAGAAAGTAACTGAATGTCATTACGAGGAGCAAAGCGACGTGGTAATCTCTTGCTCTCGACTATCTGATGGGATTGCTCGCTTCGCGGCGCACTCATCTCAGGAATTCAGGAGCGCAGGCCGCGCTCGGCTCTGCCTCGCTCGCAATGACAGAAAAGAAAATATCATGTGTAATTTGAAAGAACAGGATTTATTTAAATTTGACGGCAAAAATACCCACGCAAAAAGAACGAAAGCCCCCTTGATATCTGTAAAAACTTGTCGTAAGTCGTTGCCGCGCAAGAGATTGTATTTACAGACGGAAAATTCAGGTCGAAAGAAAGAAATGTATTGTTTGCCTTTCGTTTCGACCACTTCGTGGCTCGAAACCCCGGCATCTGGAACTTTACTTTTAAAGTTCCAGTGTGTAAAATCGGCCTCGGAAGGAGGCGCATAAATGGCATCATCAAAAGTGGCGGTACTGAAAACAACTCCCGGAACCGTCGTACCGGACTACGGCAAGCTCATGCGTCTGGCAGGCTATCAGGATGTACTGCAGAAGTATCATCGCACCGCACTCAAAATCAACGTCTCATGGCAATACTGGTATCCGGCGTGCTCCACGACGCCGTGGCAGCTTGAAGGCGTGATAAAGGCCATGCTCGACGACGGCTATGACAGGGGGAAAATATTCGGCGCCCACAATAGGACTGTCGTCGTCTCTTCCTACAAAGGCGAACGTAACAACAAACAGAAACCCGTGCTCGAAAAGTACGATATCGAGAATGTGCATCTCTACGAGCCGCAGGAAGAGTGGATTCGCTACGAGCCCAAGGGTGAAATACTTGCGCTGACCGAGTATTTCTCGAAGGGGCTTCATATACCGAAGCGTCTTATGGGCTGCAACGTGATTCATCTTCCGACCATGAAAACGCACGTATTCACGACAATGACCGGTGCCATGAAAAACGCCTTCGGCGGACTGATAAACGAGAAACGCCACCATACCCACGGCCGGATACACGAGGTACTCGTGGACCTCCTGACAATCCAGAAGGAGATAAATCCCGGGCTTTTCGCAGTCATGGACGGGACGCTGGCAGGCGACGGGCCGGGTCCGCGATGCATGGTCCCGCACGTCAAGAACTACATTCTCGCCTCGTCGGACATGGTTGCGATTGACGCAATTTCCGCCAAGATGATGGGCTTCGACCCGCTTTCGCTGAAGTTCATCCGGCTCGCCCACGAGAAGGGTCTCGGCTGCGGCGACCCGCGCGAGATTGAAATCGTCGGCGAAGACATATCCGGCGTCAACTTCGGATTCACCGGCACGAAAAATACGTTCGCGTCCAAAGGGCAAAAAATGATTTACTGGGGGCCGCTAAAACCGCTTGAAAAGGTGCTGCTCCGCTCGTTCCTTACGCCGTGGTCGTACCTCGCATCGATATTGTACCACGACTTCTACTATATGGCCGCCAAGGGCCGTTCGCGCATAAAAGAAGGACTTGAGACGCCCTGGGGCAGGCTTTTTCAGGAATATTGATCTTTGACAATCAGGTTTATCGGCCGCGGTCGGTCCGCGAAGTTCGCCTCGACGGCTTGTAGCCGCGGCGTCTCTTTGGCGATTTCAATTTGCCAAGCCCGCGGAGGCGAAGGATTTCGTCGCGTATCTGCGCCGCCCGCTCGAACTCGAGACTGCCTGAGGCGGAGTACATTTCGGATTCGAGCATGCGAAGGACCTCGGTCCGGTCGTACTCGTCGCTTCCTATGCCGACGACGGACTTCTCGACCTCCTGGCCCTGCAATACTTCCTCAATGCCGGTGAGAATCGCCTTCTGGATTGAGACGGGCTTGATGCCGTGCTTCTTGTTGTATGCAAGCTGCAGTTTACGCCGGCGCTCGGTCTCGCTCAGGGCGCGCTCCATGGATTTCGTCACTTGGTCGGCGTAAAGAATTACCTCGCCGTTAATATTGCGGGCAGTCCGGCCTATCGTCTGGATAAGCGAGGTCTCCGAGCGCAGGAAGCCCTCCTTGTCCGCGTCCAGAATCGCCACGAGCGTGACCTCGGGCAAGTCGAGTCCTTCGCGCAGGAGGTTGACGCCTACGAGAACGTCGAAATCGCCCTTGCGAAGCCCGCGAAGTATCTGAACGCGCTCGATGGTGTCGATGTCGGAGTGGAGGTAGGTCGCAGGGATACCCTCTTCGTCGAGGTAGCCGGAAAGGTCTTCGGCGAGACGCTTTGTAAGGGTAGTCACGAGGACGCGTTCCTTGCGCTTGACGCGGGCCTTGATTTCAACCATCAAATCCTTGACCTGCGTCGCGGCCGGCCTTACCGTGACATTCGGGTCTACGAGGCCGGTCGGGCGGTTGATTTGCTCGATAACGCGCTCCCCGGACTTCTCGACTTCGTATTCGGCAGGCGTAGCGCTCAGGAAAACCGCGCGCTCGACGAGCTTCTCCCATTCGTCGAACCGGAGCGGGCGGTTGTCCAGCGCCGAGGGCAGCCGGAACCCGTGGTCCACGAGGGTTTGCTTGCGCGAGCGGTCGCCGTTGTACATCCCGCGAACCTGCGGAATCGTGACGTGCGACTCGTCCACTACCAGCAGAAAATCGCCCTTGAAATAGTCGAGCAGGCAGTACGGTCTGGCACCCGGCGGGCGCCCGGAGAGGTGGCGCGAATAGTTTTCAATGCCCTTGCAATAGCCGATTTCCTGCATCATCTCGATATCGTAAAGCGTGCGGGTCTTGAGGCGATGCGCCTCGATTGACTTGCCCTCTTTTTCGAGCTGGGCGAGTCGCTCCTCGAGTTCGGCGCGGATTTCGACTACGGCCCGCTCGATGCGCTCCTCGGGCATCATGAAGTGCTTCGAAGGATAGATTTCGACGCGGTTGCGCTCGGTCACGACCTCGTGCGTTATGGGGTGAATCTCCTCGATATTGTCCACGAAGTCGCCGAAAAATTCTATTCGCAAGCCGAACTGGACGTAGGCCGGCATGAGCTCGATGGTATCGCCGCGTATACGGAACGCGGAGCGTCGCAACTCGAGGTCGTTGCGTTCGTACTGCAAACCGACGAGGTTCTTGATAAGTTCGTCCCGGTCTATCTTCTGCCCGCGCTCGAGCGTTATTATCATGTGGCTGTATTCGTCCGGCGAGCCGATGTTGTATATGCAGGAAACCGAGGCGACGACAACGACGTCGTTTCTGGTAAGAATCGCGTTGGTGGCGGCAAGGCGCAGGCGGTCGAGGTTGTCGTTAATCGAGGCGTCCTTTTCGATGTAGATGTCCTTCTGCGGGATGTACGCCTCCGGCTGGTAGTAGTCGTAATACGAGACGAAATACTCGACCCGGTTGTCGGGAAAGAACTCGCGGAACTCCGAATAAAGCTGCGCCGCCAGCGTCTTGTTGTGCGAGATTACGAGCGCGGGTATCTGAAGACGCTCGATTACGTTGGCAATTGTGAAAGTCTTGCCCGAACCGGTTACGCCCAGGAGAGTCTGGAAATTGCGGCCGGTGCGCAGGCCGTCGGCAAGCTCATCAATCGCTTTAGGCTGGTCGCCCGCCGGCTTGAATTTCGACCTGAGCTTGAATTCCGGCATTATATCTCCACGATAAAACAACGCTTCACATATTCTGCACAAAACCCGACCTGAATGCAATTCGAGTTCTGAATGAAAGCTGCGACTATTCTATCAAATTTTTTAATTACACTTGGCATATAATTTATTCCGCGTAAAACCCTATCGTTTTGTGCTTTTCACTCCATTTACCGCTTTTTTCAAGCGCAATAGCTTTTTTAAGGTCTGCCATATCGATTTTTGTCTTAATACCTCTGCATATGGCAAATCTTGCGGCATTGAGAAGAACATTTTTTATCTCCCCGCCGGTTAGGTCTTCCTTTGCCAGACCTTTGAAACTTATGTCTTTTGCAAGAGGCAGCTTCTTTGGAATAATCTTCTTCCATATCTGCAAAGCCATTTCACGGTCAGGTTTTTCAAAATGGACTTTTATGGCAATGCGCCGCTCAAGGGCCTTATCGAGAGAAATCTCTCTATTCGTGGACAATATGCAGAGACCGGTATACTTTTCCAATTCCTGCAGAAGGACATTTATATCCCTTACTTCCCAGTTACGATTGGCGCTATCGCGGTCATAAAACATAGCGTCAGCTTCATCCCAGAAGAGGACTGCATCCGCTTCACGCGCTTCGTTGAATATCCTTACAATGTTTTTTTCCGTCTGACCGACCCAGCAATTCTGAATTTCAGCATAATTTGCGACAATGATGCGTTTTTCCAACTTCTCTGCAAGACCTTCGGCTGCTGTTGTCTTGCCTACGCCCGGAGGCCCCCAGAAAAGCAGTGTAACAGCCCGACCATAGGGGATTGCCGCAGCCAACCCCCAGTCCTCATGCAAGACCTTCGCATATTTCACATGGTTGATTGCAAGTTGAAGCGCTTCCCCAACTTCAGGACATAGGACAAGCTGCTCCATTTTCATCAGCGGCTGGCGAGCTGTCTGGCTGGATTTCCGTTTCCGCTTAATTTGGAGTTGTTCAAGCAATTCGCCAGTAAGCTCGAATTCGCAACTTCTTAAGGTCGCGTCATCTTCTACTGCAACGTTACTATCCAGGCCATCACAGACCTGTATATATTCTTTTGAACGAAGCACTCCATCCCTTTTAAGTAATTGCAAATTGTGTCTTACCTTGGGAACCGTTTCGCTGACGGCGAAAATCAGTCCTTCTCCAGTGAAAAAGTGGCTGTCCGGAGAAACAAACCCAAGTTCCTTGCCTATCAGAGCCAACAATACAAGCCTGCTATTCTCACATAGAGATTTTTCTTCAAAAAGTTTTGCCAAAGGCCAGCCAGAGTGCAATTCCAGAGTTTTTTTCAATATCTTCATATGTTTATGAATTTGACGTAATGCTGCCTTTTTTTCATCTCCGCGTGAATGATAATAGCGCCAGGGGCGTTCGAAATAGTCTCTCTCACTTCTGATAGAAAGATAACCCACAATGCCATACAGCCTGTCAAGAAGCTGCTGATAAGTCTTGACTCTATATTGGTTTTCCTGCGAACTGGCACTGTCGAGAATGGACTCAATATATTCTTCTGAAATCATTACCGATTTTTCAAGAGTTATCGCTTCGGTTTCAGTTTCCAACAATCCTGTCTGAATAAGCTTGGAGTCCTGTGAAAGTAACTTCAGAATTTCAAGCCTTTCCTTGCCTTTGGCGTTCATGGCTTCTTGTATATGGCGGACTTCCGCCAGTACCGACCGGTTCATATAACTTGAATGCATCCCGAGCGCGCAGATTGCCAGAAAGAGGAAAATTTCTTTCTCGCGCCTATTCAAGCGATATTTCTTGAAAGTGGCGATTATTGCCAAATTGCTCTGAGATGAATTAATCGCTTTGTGAAATTTCTTTACTGCCGCTTTTTCCAGGGAAACCAAATTATTATAGGATTCTTCATCTTCGGAATTCGAGAATTCCTGCCTTAAGTCGAAAATGAGGTTGGCGGCTTCGAGAAGTTCGCCATCGTTACTGAAAAAGTTATTCTCAATGCTGCAGAATTGTTCCGCCTTAACCTTGATATCAATACGCCCAATCCTTTTATTTCCTCCGTGTGGTGACATTACAACCTCCCAATACAAAAATAGACCTTCTTCCACGGTGAAATGAACCGGCAAAGATGCCCTGGCTTGTTTCCAAGAAAATTATAAGATTGCCACTGGGACATTTGCTGGGACACCAAATAAATTTATTCTAAAAAGCCGATAAAACCCTACATTCAATATACTAAAGAAACATCACCTCCGTAACACTACAGGTCGTTGCCTACACGATAGTTTGGGATATATTATGAATTGCAACATCTCCCCGGCTTGTTAAAAAGGCCTTGATTAATGCTCTGCAAAGATGTATCAAAATATCGGGAAATTATCTTTACCGGGTAACAACATGTCCCATCAGCCATCTTAATATGAGAATATGAATAATATGAAATTTTACCAAGGAAGACATCACCGGCTGCTTGAGCTCGACAGGCAAATCAGGGCTGGTTTGCACCCGAACTGCTCCAGTTTTGCAAAAGCCTGGGGATATACCCGGAAAACGGTGCAGCGGGATATCACCTATCTGAAAGCAAGCCTCGGTGCGCCTGTTGAATATGACTATCACAAAAAAGGCTATTATTACAGCGACCCAGACTGGACTATGCCCGGATTAAAGCTGACCGAAGGCGAATTGTTTCTGCTACTCACAGCCGAGCGTATGGCCGAGCAGTACGATGGAACTCCCCTGGCAGCAAGCCTGGAAAGCCTATATCAGAAAATTCGTTCGGCGCTTCCTGATAATATAACTCTTGAGCCCTCATATTTCTCTACGGAGAAGATTTCTTTCTTTGCACCAAGGGCTCGTCGTATTTCCCAGAAAGTATGGGTAACTCTTTTCAAGGCTCTCCGCAGGAATTATCTCGTGCGCATACGCTACGGGAAAGTAGGGGAAACTATAGAAGAACGCCTGGTCGAACCGTTGCATATGGCTTGCATCGAGGGTGAATGGTATCTGATAGCCTACTGCCGTAAGCGTGAAAATATCAGACAGTTTGCACTTTCCAGAATGGAATCTGCGCGCCAGCAGAGAAAGAAATTCGAGCCAAGAGAATTTAATGCCGAAGAGTTCTTCAAAAATCGTTTTGGACGTTACATCGGAGATTCTGGAGAGCAATACCATATAGTTGTCCGTTTTAAAAGAGAAGCGGCGAGCTGGGTTCTTGAGCATACCTGGCATCCAAAACAAAAAGTGGAGAAGCTAAAGGATGGCAGCATCACTTTGTCATTCCCTGCCCCAGCGCTTTACGAAATCAAGCGCTGGGTTCTCCAATGGGGCGCCGACGCAGAAGTCCTCCAGCCCAAACAACTCCGAGACGCTATCAAGAAAGAAGTGAAAGCAATAACACGAATTTATTGAAAGGAGATAGAAATGGTCAATATATGGCAATTAGGTGGGGGAAATGGAAGGAACGTAGTTGAGTATTACAAATGCATGGGGATTGCTTGTATTGGACCGAGTAGTATCAAGGTTGGCAAAGATGACAAAGACTGGAACAAACTAAAAAAAATTGCCAACTCCAGCAGAGAAGCAAGTGCACTATGGAATTTCGTAAATGAACTCAAAGCAGAAGACGTAATAATCGTTAAATCAAGCAGAAAATCCTTTGCTCTTATTGGAATAGTGCATAATCATGATGGGACTAAGGAATATACTTGTAAAGAGGGCGTTTCAGTGGATGGCTGGGATTTGGGGCATCAGGTTAAGGTTGATTGGTATTCAGTGAAAGAAGACAAAACAGAAAAAGCCTATGATTTTGTGTTTAAACCAGACTATTCAATCCCTATTATCCGTTTCTCAAAATGCGATAATGGATTAACTAATGAATTCAAACAGATATGCGAAAGTAGCAGAATAAGGGAGTATTTGGGTGATGAAAAAAACAAGTTCTTTGAATTCGAACCTCCAAATGAGAGTAAATACAAAGAGCTTAAAGTGGATTTACCCATTCAATATTTGCTTACTCCTGAAGAAATGAGACTATCATCTGTGAAATCAGGTAACGAAACATTCACCAAGATATTTTTAGTTGTCCCTTTCTTGAAATCCATGGGATGGATTCCCGAACTAATGGAGTTTGAAAAGAATACAAGTAATGGGCCAGCTGATATAGTCCTTTACAAGGATTTAGAACAAAATACGCCGTTTGCTATTGTAGAAACAAAGAGGGTGGGAAATGCTTTGGGTAGCTATGCCCTAAAGCAGGCAAAAGACTACGCAGAAGGCATGGACAGGCAAGTCGAGATTGTCTTGGCGACAGATGGGTATAGATATGTTTTAAGTAGATATGGAGAAGAAGAGATATTTGAAATTGACCGATATTCGGGGAAAATGACAGACGAACAATCCATTTTATTCCTTCATCCTTCGACCTGTCCATTAAAAGAAGGAAATACCTAATAGTCATTAAAAACGACTATCAAGAGCGAGAAGCCGAAAGATTCTAATTGTGGAAATTAACTATGGATAGCGGCAAGAGAGACAATTTATTGATAAACGCAAGCCATATCTTTACGTAGATATGGAAAAGAAACCTCTCTGGGAGAAAATGTGATATTCCTCGTTGTTTCGGATTTGCATTTTGAGTTTCACGCGGATGGCGGGGATGCCCTGCTGGCGGAATTGGCCGGTGTCGCGTGCGATGGTATCATCATAGCCGGAGACCTCGCCGACTCACGGACCCTGATGGCGTCTGTCAAAAAGGTATGCAGTCTTTTCCCCCAGGTAGCTTACATAACCGAGAATCATGATTTCAAAGAGAAATTGACCATATCACTACAATAACCCACTCAATACTATACGCAGAGGACTTTGAAGTTCGGGGGATACGATGTGTCCCTTTAGTTTATTTCTGCACTTTGCGCTGTTTCCAGTACTTGACCTGGTTTCGGCCGGCCTCTTTCGCCTCGTAGAGCGCGCTGTCGGCCTCGGAAATAAGGTGCTCGATTTTGTCCATGTATTTCTTGTGGACGGCGACGCCGCCGCTTATGGTCAGGGGCACGTGCTGGTTCTGGTCGCCTTTGAAATGTGCGCCTTCAATCGCCTCGCGAATCCTCTGGGCGACAGCAACGGCGCTGCGGGCGTCCGTATCGGGGAGAAGCACGCACATCTCCTCGCCGCCGTAGCGGTAGGCGGAATCGTACTCGCGAATCTGCTGCTTGACGATGCTCGCGACCTCGCGCAGCACGATATCGCCGGTAAGGTGGCCGTGGGTGTCGTTAATATTCTTGAAGTGGTCGATGTCGAACATGATTATGGCGAGCGACTTCGAGAGCCGCTTGGCCCCGGCGAATAGCTTGGCAAGCTCCGCCATGAGATGCCGCTTGGTATAGAGTCCGGTAAGCCCGTCGAGAACCGCCCTGTCGTAGAGGGTCGGAGTCTTGATTGCGAGGCTTATGTGATTTACGAGGTTGCGAAGCGCAAGCTCGGCGCGCTCGAGCTTCTTGGGAGTCATGTCCTCCTTGTCGATTTTGGCCTTGACCACGCCGAGAATCTCGCGGTCCACCATAACGGGCACGGTAAGGTCCAGCAAGGTATCCGTTTCCTCGCGCTTCACGTTACCGTACCTGGCCACCTCCGCTACGTGGTCGGAATCTATCTTCGACGCGTCGATGTCTTTCTCGAAAAGCGTCTTCCCTTCCGCCCGGTGCACGCGGACCTTGATTATTTTCTCGTTGTCCGAAGAGCGCAGGAAAAGCGATATCTCGCGCGAGCCCGCGACCTGCTCGACGAGCCGAAGCGCGTGCTCGACAAGCCGCTCGAAATCGACATCCTGGCTCGCAAGCAGGCTTATTTCGCGCATCGCGGAAAGGACTTCGACCTGGTTGAGAATAGTATTGAGCTTTCGCATGCTCTCGGCATTTTGAGACTCGAGCTCCTCTATCCTCAGATTGGCCTCTTTAGCAGGCACATATTCCGATGCACTGCCGAGGTCCCGGTAAAGGCGCCTGATTTGGAAGAGAAGCAGCATGCAGAAAAGGGACACTCCGGCGACCACGGCGACCATCGCAGCCTCGAGCGGGGCAAGCGCACGCCCTCCCCCGATTACGAGGAAGGCGTAATAGCCCACGAACCCGAGAAGCGCGATGCAGAAAACGAGCGGCAGAGTAATCGAGTGCTTTTTTTGTTCAGTTTTCATCGCCTGCGCTCACAAATCGCCGAACGGCTTTTAGCTTCGCCGGGCCAATCCCGTCGACAAGCTCCAACTCGGACACGTTTCGAAACGGCCCGTTCTTTTCCCTGTATTCGATTATCTTATTGGCGGTAACCGGGCCGATTCCCGGCAGAAGCGACAGCCGCGCTTCATCGGCCGTATTCAAGTCAACGCGGAACTCTCCGGCTTCGACCGGCACTCCGGAAATCTCGGCGGCCCGGGGCGCGGAAATGACGTACCTCGCCAGCGCGCATGCGAACGACAGGACGAGAAGGACAATCGCCACGGGAAGGAGAAATCGCTCCGCCCGCTTTTTAAGCCTTATTTTTCCTCTTGCGCCTTTTCCGGCTCCGCCGGGGACGCTTCCTTCTCCTGCTCCTGTTCCTGTTCCTGCGTCTTCTCCCCGTCCTCTTTCTTCTCTTCCGATTTCTTTGCCTTCTCTTTCATCCATTCGTCGTACTGCTTGATGGCATCCGTCAGCGGCGATTCCTCGTTCGTGAAATCTTCTGGAATCTCGAACTTGTCTGCGGGCAACTCGTCCGTTTTGAGCTCGATAGTCTCGGAAGAATTCTCGTTCGACTGGCCCGCTATCTTGAAAATGTAGGTGGTTCCGAGGCTGAAGCCTTTAATCTTTTTGATTTCGCTCTTCACGGACTCCGAGAAAAGGGTCACGGAAGAAAGCACTTCCGCAAGGTTGACCTCGGACTGAACCTCGTCAGTCAGCCACATATCGAGAACTTTCCTGCCGTCTTCCTTGATTATCATGCGCCTGCATTCGTGGCCCGCTATCTTCTTCGTTTCCTCGGGATTTTCGACTTCAACCTTTGTGGCTTTGTCCTTGTTCTCGACTTCCTCGCGCATTTTCTTGAGCATGGGGCCCCACATCATCTCAGCGGCGGCCTTCTCCTCCGGCTTGAGGTTGTCGAGTTGGTCGAGGCGCTGCTTTATCTGGTAAAACGCAACGTCGCGCAGCTTTGCGAGGTTGGCCATCGACACTTTCGAATACGCTTTCTTATCCGGCTCGACCGTATAAAGGAATCCCTTTTCGAAATCCGCAATTGTATAGGCCTTGTTGTCTTTCACATCCACGCGGAGTTTTTTGCCTTTGAAATAGACAGTCTCGACATGTTCATCCTTCTGGTTCATCGCGGCGTTCCACTCGTTTTCCCGCTTGACCTGCACCTTTTGCACCATCGTGAGGTCGGCCAGTGCCGCGGATGTAAGAAACAGCACCAGAACTGCAGTAAGAAAAGACTTCAACACGACAATTCCTCCAAAAATGTAAGCTTTATTACGGCGATTGTATCCCCGGCCGGAAGGCCCTGTCAAGGCAGAAAGCATACGAGAGGCTCAGCGCAAGTCCTGCGCCAATGCCGCGGCGCCCAGAACTCCGGCATCCGCGCCGAGCCGCGACCTTGCAATTTTCATTTCAGACTTCCAGGCTCCGGTGAAATAGGAGCCTGCCGCTTTCTTCAGCCGCCCGTACAAATCCTTCGAATGTTCGAGCACCCCGCCTCCGAGTATTATTTTTTCCGAGTCGAATAGAGTCTGGAGATTCACGATAAGCGAGGCAAGCGCCTCGACCGCGGTATCAACGACGCGGGCTGCAATATCCTCGCCACGGCGCGCCTTTTGCCAGATTTCCGAGGCGTTCAGCCCTGACGCGCCTCCCTCCTCGGCGTAGCGTGCTGGTATCTGCGAGCCTGCGGCGTAAGCTTCCACGCAGCCCCTTCTTCCGCACGAGCAGAGTTTTCCTCCCGGCTTAAAGAGGAGATGGCCGACTTCCGCGCCGTTGCCGGTGGCGCCCCTGACGAGGTTTCCATCGCTAATGATTCCGCCCCCTACGCCCGTGCCGACGAAAATGCAGACGACGTGCCGCGCGCCCACGCCCGCCCCGCAGCGATGCTCTCCAACGGCGGCAGAGTTCACATCGTTTTCGAGAAGGACCGGCATGGAAAGCTCGTTTTCAAGAAGCTCTGCGAAAGCGATGTTTTTCCATCCAAGGTTCGGAGCCCAAAGGAGGCTGCGCCTGTCATTGGAAACGTGTCCGGGGCATCCCGCGCCGGCGGCGGTGAAACGGACTTCGGCCTTCAGTTTTTCGGATTCCTTCCCTATCAGCGCCGCAAGCCGTGCAGGTTTGACGCCCGGATGAACGGGAAACGTGATTCTTTTTCCGAGAACGCCGCCGGAAAAGACCGGAGCCATCCTGACCTTCGAGCCGCCGATGTCTATTCCGAGTACCGCATCGTTCTTCATTTGCCCTCTCCCCTGTAGAGGTGCAGCCCGGTATCCCGGAAACGCTCCTCCTCGCTGAATATGCAGCCACAGTATTGCTGCAGGTAAAGGCTCATTTTTTTCGCCTTGTTGTGTCCTTCTTCATGAAGCGATCTGAAATCCCGTTCCAAGAATTTCACTCCATGTTTTTCGGCTTTTTCGTGCCCAATTCGAGCAATTAGACCGATATCCTGATGCGGGCTGCCGAGAAGCGTCGTGGTGACAAGCTCGATACCGAGTTCTTTCGCCTTGGCGCAGGCGTTATCGAGCCTCATCTCATAGCAGACTCGACAGCGCTCTCCTTCCCTGCCGGAGATTTCCCGAAGGTATTCCCTGAGACCATAGTTTTCATCGCATAGAATATCGAGCTTGTTCCTGTCGCGAAGCACTTTTACGGACTTGAGCCTGCGCCTGAACTCGATTAGCGGGTGGATGTTGGGATTATGGAAATACCCCGCGACTTCGAGGCCTTCGCCCTGAAGAGCTTCGACGGCGCCTATGGCGCACGGTGCGCAGCAGATATGAAGCAGAATCTTCTCAGACATGAAACTTATTCAAACAAGTCCTTTTTATCACCTGAGCGGCCGCTCGCGAGATGCTCGTAGGCGCGCTCGGAAACCACCCGGCCTCGCATAGTCTTCTTCAAAAAACCCTGCTGAATCAGGTAAGGTTCGTAAACATCCTCTATCGTGCCGTCCTCTTCGCCGACGGCCACGGAAATAGTCTTTATTCCGACTGGGCCGCCGCCGTGCTCGATTATCGCCTTGAGAATTCTCCTGTCGGTCGCATCCAGGCCGGCATCGTCGATGCCGAGCATCTGCAGTCCCTGGTTGGCGATTTCAACCGTGATTGTCCCGTCGCCCTTCACCTGGGCCACATCCCTTATCCTTCGCAGGAAGCGGTTGGCAATTCGCGGCGTGCCCCTGGACCTTTCGGCAAGCAGTACGACGGCTTCCGGCTTGACCGGCACTTCCATGATTCTCGCCGAGCGGATAATTATCTTTTCGAGGTCTTCGGGCGGGTAGTAAACCAGCTTCTCGAGCACTCCGAACCGTGCCCTGAAGGGAGCGGTAAGAAGCCCCTCGCGCGTCGTCGCGCCGACGAGGGTGAACTTGGGAAGGTCTATTTTCAGGCTGCGCGCGCTCGGCCCCTGGTCGAGCATGATGTTTATGGTGAAGTCCTCCATCGCGGAGTAGAGGTATTCTTCGACGATTCTCGGGAGGCGGTGAATCTCGTCGATGAAAAGGACTTCGCCTTCTTCGAGGTTGGTCAGGAGCCCTGCGAGGTCGCCCGCTCTTTCGAGAACGGGCCCGCTTGTCGCCTTGAAATTGGCGCCTATTTCGCGGGAGATAATGGTCGAGAGCGTCGTTTTCCCGAGGCCGGGGAGTCCGGAAAAAAGGATGTGGTCGAGAGGTTCACCCCGCTTTTTGGCCGCCTCGACGTAAATTCTGAGATTCTCGACTGTCTGGCGCTGCCCCACGAACTCGTCGAAAGACTGCGGCCGAAGCGTAGCCTCGAACCCGGCCTCCTCCTGATCGGAGCCGGGGTCGAAAAACCTCGCATCCGGATTTTCGTCGGAAAAATCTTTCGCGGCCATTTCAGCCTGTCTCCAAGTATCAAACTCCCCCGCAATTGTAGCAGTACGGCGGAGTTTTTACAAATAAAGAACCGCCGCGGCCGGTTCAAAGCCGGTCTCATGCGCCCGAATCGAGCCACTCGCGCTGCCTCCGGGCAAAAGCATCCAGGTAACGGTATTCGTATTCGTCGTACTTGCCCTTCGAGCGCTTGGAATTCAGAATTTTCAGCCCCGCTACCACGATGTCCCGGCCCATTAACTTGATATTATCGCCAGTACCTAACTCCGCGATGTAGGTCTTAAGAAAAACGTGCCTGTCGGCCATATTCGCAAGAGGAACGAGCGAAGTGGAAAGCCTTGCGAGGTCGCGAACCCTCTGTCCATACGAGAGCGAACGCGCCGTTTTCGCGCCGTCGAGGTCGGCGATGACGGGTTCGCCAGCGGTCTTCACGAGAATATTGGACGATTTGAGGTCCCGATGAAACACCCCCGCCCGATGCATTAGGGCGATGAGTTTCGCCACGGCAAGCATGACAGTCCTTCTTCGCGCCGGGAGATTGCCTTCGGGATAAATCTCCTTCTCCCATAACGTAAAAAACGGCAAGGCATCAAGCTGCTCCGTTATAAGATAGCTTCGCTTCAGAAAAGGCCCCCAGCGCTCGGAAAGCGCGGCAACGGGCCGCAGGGTGGGAACTCCGCGCTCGATAAGGGCAAGGTGGCGCACGAATAGCCTGCGAGCCCTCGAACGCTGGAAGAGATATTTCAGAGTGAAAAGTAGTCCGCGCCTCTTGAGTTTTTTGACGTGCAGCGAACGGGTCGCGCCGCCGACTTCGACGCTCACCACGACGGCGTTAGTCGTGGGGGAGTCCTTAATGGTCTTCGCGCCGGGAAGCGACATGAGGTCGTCCGGATTTTCGAAAATGCCGCGCCAGTCCGGATTATCGTAATCCGCATCAATCAGTCCGCGCAGCCGACCAAGTCTTATTTTATTTACGGAAATTTCGCTCAATTCTTCTCCAAGGCCAGTATTTCTTTCAATTTTTCAAGCACTTTGCCGAGCTGATATTCCCATGTGAAATATTTGTAAACATGTTCCTGCCCCTGAATCGCAATCCTGCGGCACTCCTCGGGCCTTTCGAGATAACTGCCGATTACGCGGACGCAATTCGAATAATCGACGCTCCACGGAAACAGCTTCTTTCTGCGCAGTCTGAACCATGCGAGGTGCGTGCCGTTGACGAACCAGTTTTCGAGCCCGGGCACGTACGAAGTCACGTGAAAGCCCCTCGAAGCAAGGGTCAGCGCGGTCCGCAGCGAGAAATAGTCGGGGATATCATTGTTGTCGTTGAGTCCGAGAACCACGCCGGCGTTGTGGCAGGCTTTCGCAAAATCGTCCTCGCCCACGAACTCGCTCACCACCGGCATGTCCGAGGACCAGCGTGCCCCCCAAATCTTCAGGTCGAAACCGGCCTCCATGACCTGCCTGAGCAGAGGCTCGCGCCCGGCCTTGTTAGTACCCATGAAGGCGACCTGGCACTTGTACTCTGGAATGTCCTCCTCGATATGGCGGTGTATGACGGGGTCCACCCCCTCCCACATGTGGTTCACGTTGCGGAAGCCAAGCCGCCTGTATTTATCGACGAGCCCTCCCGTCGTAACCCAGAAAGAATCACACTCTCTTCCCAGCTTCTTCAGCCAGCCGTGGATGGGCGAGTCCATGTAATGCAGGGCGACGTGGGTTTTGCGGGAAAGCTCACGCGCCACCGAGGGGTCGATTTTCTCGCCCTTGGCTATAAAAAGGACGTCCGGCGCGAACGAATCGACCGCATCACGCAGCTTTCCGTGCATCGCATCGGCACCTTCTTTTTTTGCAATGGCACGGTAGTCGAAGGTCTCCACCTCGTTTCCGAGCTTCGCGAAGGTGTCGCGTATGAAGTAGACGTTGGATATGGGATTCTCCAAGGGGCCTGCAAGAAGTATTTTCAAGGAATCACCTCCGCGAGCCTGCCCGTGTACCTTTTCCGCGAGCTGCGGCCGAGAAGCTGGTACCAGAATTTTACAATCTTCAGCCTTGCCGGCCTGTAGCGTAGCGAGCGGCAGTAAGAGTGCGACGCCTGGCTGAGATAACCGTGGCGTTCGAGGTCTTCGCCGACTCGGAAATAAATTTCCGAGAAAATCCTGTTCGCCTTGTACCATCCTATCTTGCCCGTCTCCCTGCCCAGCTTATAAGCATTGAGAATAACGGAAAGCTTTTCAAGGGTGTTGATAATAGCGCCTTCCCGCGCCAGATTCTCCGCGTGAATTCTGTACCTTGCGAGAACCCCGCCCGTGAAGGCAAAGCGGTAGTGCAAGGCTATTCTCAACCACATGTCATAGTCCTGGCAGTATCGAAGGGATTTGTCGAACAGTCCCGCACGCTCGAAAACCTCTTTGCGGCAAACGACTGTCAGGGTTTGCAGAAACCGTTTTTGCAGCAGTTGGGGAAAAACCCATCCCGACCGCTGTTTTCTCGGGCGCTTGTGAATTCTGTCGCCGAAGTGCTCGTAATCGCAGTAATAGAGGCCAGCGTCCGGGTGCGAGTCAATAAAATCCATCTGCACTTCGAGCTTGTTGGGGAGCCAAAGGTCGTCGTGGTCGCAGAACGCAATCAGTTCGCCTGCGGCTTCCTTTATGCCTGTGTTTCTCGCCGTCGAGGGGCCGCCGTTTGCCTGGTGGATATATCTTATTCTATTCATGTACGGGTCGAGAGCTTCGCGCGTTTCAGGACCCGAGCCGTCGTCAACCACGAGCAGTTCGAAATCCCCGTAGGTTTGCGCCAGCACCGAGTCGACCGTCTCCACGACGAAGCGCGGGGCGTTGTATGTCGGTATTATGACGCTCACTCTCGGCACAGCCCTTTAACCTTTCCCGAGTATTTGCCCGTAGAGGACTGCGGTGCGCCGGGCCGTTTCTTCCCAGCTAAACTGCTCCGCACGATCGATGCCCTTTTCCTTCAAATCCTTCCTGCATGCTTCACTTTCGAGAATTTCGCGCAGGCCAAGCGTTGTTTCTTCGACGTTTCTCGGGTCGACCAGCCGGCACGCATCGCCCACTATCTCAGGGATAGCCTCTACGTTCGAGGAGATGACAGGGCATCCGCTGGCCATGGCCTCCAGGTTGGGCATCCCGAACGAGGCATGCAAATCCATGCAGAGGTAAACGTCTGCGGCATTGTACCAGGGCGCAGGATTGCCTATTCTTCCGGGCCTTATCACCCGGTCCGAGAGACCCAGTTCTTCGAGCCGTGCCGTGAAGGAAGAATCCTTGTCGCCTATTCTCACGAGATAGAGGTCGTCCATTTCCGATGCGAGCCTGCTGAAGACGTCAAGCAGGCGGTCAATATTCTTGTTCTTGCGCTCCGTTCCTACGTTGAGGACTATCCTTGCGTCCATCTCGAGCCCGAGGCTCGTCCTGATTTCGTCCATCGGGCGAGGCTTGAAAATCTCCTTGTTGACGCCGAAGTAAATTACCTCTATTTTTTTATGAGGCACTTCGAGTATCCGAACCAGGTCGTCGGCGGTATTTTTCGAATTGGCAATCACCATCTCGAGCCGGTCCATATACCTGAACTGTTCCAGGAAACGGCGCTTCGTTCCGTCCGTATAGACATCCTCGGCCTTCAGAGGCGCCAGGCCGTGGCAAGTAAGGACGCCCGGTTTTCTGTCATATTTCAAGAGACCGAGGTTGCGCTGGCTTTGGTAATGATAGAGGTCGTAATACGGCAGCTTCCTGTGCACCTGCCAGTGCCTGATTTTTTTTACGGTAAAAGGAACCTTCGCGACGGGCTCGCCGCCCCAGTCCGAATCCTCGCAGACCGCGTTTTCTTCGACGAAAACGTGGCTGATATCGCAGTATTTTGACAGCCCGTTTCGCAACTCGGCGGCAATGACTCCTCCGCAGGTGCCCGGCGGACCCGGATTTATCAGGGCGATTTTCCTGCCGTCGAGCAAAGCAATGCCTTCGACCATGAGAATTCCTATCCGCCGCCGTTCAGTCGTACTTCAACGAAAAAGTTGCGCTTTATACTGTCCGACTTCGAACTGACCAGCCAGAACAACCTGTCAAGCATGCTGAGCAGAAACCTCGGTATGCCGACCCTTCGATATATCAGCAGCGGCCTTATCCTGTCGAACATTTCCACATCATAATCTTTCTGGCCGCATACGGAAACCAGCGAATCGATACGCTGCCTGTTATAGTACCTTCTATGCGACAGGTCGGTATAAGTCCGGTAAGTCACGCCTGAGGAATAGTCGGGAAACGCATCTTCCGACGGGACCGAGAAGAGAACGTTGTTTTTCGCGACACGGATGGATTCCCTTAACCCTCTGCAATCATCATCGAGATGTTCGAGAACATCCCAGAGAGCAACGGTATCGAAGGATTTGTCGGGAAAAGGCAGCATCGAAGCGTCTGAGACGAGAGCCCTGCCGGAACTCTTAATGTTCGCCGCGGCTGCACAAGCCGGAGAAAGGTCGATACCAAATGCACTGCGGCCGGCAAACATGGAGAACTGCAGGTATTTGCCGCTGCCGCAACCGACGAGAAGGATTTTGCTTCCCGCGAGCTCAATCAGCTTGCGCTTTTTAAATTTGCCCGAACCGCGGGCTCGAACACCTGACACAGAGGAACCTCAAGATAGAGTGATAAATGCACATTTTCGGAACTATAACAGAGGCATCAGACTCTGTCAAGGACAGCGGCATCAAAGGTAAAACGCCGGACATTATTTCACATCTTTAGCGCACCTGAAGCCAAGGAAGTCGCTGCTCGTATTCGGCTCTCTCTCGATGCGTCTCGTCGTTCTCGCGTCTTCGGAAACTGCGGTTTTTTCTGCGGAGCTTCCGCGCACGATTATTCCGCTCCCAAGTTTCGTAGCAGTCCATTCGGCGGCGTTTCCGCCCATGTCGAAGACGCCGTTGGGCGACTTGTCAGATTTCGTTTTTTCGATTTCGACGAGTTCTCCCGTAGCCACATTCGTCTTGTCGGGGTCGAACTCGTCGCCCCACGGGAACAACACTTTGGTTTTTCCGCCCCAAGAAGCCGCAATCTCCCATTCGGAATCGGTGGGGAGCCTTTTTCCCACCCATTTAGCATAAGCCGCTGCATCCTTCCAGGTGATTCCCGTTACGGGCAGCCTCATCCACTGGCGCGGCATCATCCCCCTGGGCCAGTTTCTCGGAGGAGAATATTTCTTGTCCTTTACAAACCTTTCATACGCTCCGCAAGTAACCTCGTGCCTGTCGATATAGAAGTTGCGATATATCTGCCTGCGCTTCGGGTCTTTATCGTCTTCATTATCGGAGCCGAGCTCGGCTGTGCCGCCTTCTATGAAAATCATGTCCGGTTCTTTCTTGTCCATGATTTCATAATATTTTTGTTCAGCCTTCGCGCTGATTTTTTTACGCGAATCGTATCTCCATCCGAGACAAAGCCGCCTAGCGGTATCGAATTCTTTTTTCTCGATAAGCTCGTCGATTCTTTTCATATCTTCTATGAATTTAATCTGATGCTCGGCCTCGGCCTTGACTTTCGCAAGCTCTTCTTTTTCCTGCTCGCTCAACTGCTTGTACTTGTTGGGATTCTTCGGGTCCTTGAAAGTGGCGACAAACCTGAGAGCGTCTTCGCTCTTGCCTTCCTTTATCATTTCGAACATCGCTACTATCTGGCTTGCAAACTTTTTGCGACGGTCCAGCTCGCCTTTTTCCTCTTCGAACGCATCCAGCATATTAATAATATCAGCAAGGACAAGACCCGCCTCGATTTTAATTCTCTGTCTTTCGGCATTTCTTACGGAATCGAGGAACTTCGCCACCTCTTCGACGCTTCCGCTCTCTATTTCGCTCTTCGCTCCATCGAAAACATTGACAAAGGTTGCGGCAATTATCATCTTATGATTTTCGGACTGAGCCAGGGCCCTGATTTCGCCGACCGCCTTAACGTAGTCTTCGATTGCATTCGCCTGAAGCGCTCTTACCGCCCTTTCGTACTGGTCAACCGTGCTGATGTAAGCCTGCACCCTTGTCTTTGCATCGTCGAGCAGCCCGGCTTCCGCATCAAAGCGCACCGACTCGGCCGCTTTTACCAGTTCCCGGGTGTTCTCTCCCAGTTTTTCGAGGCTCCCGATTACCGTCTTCCACCAGGTTCTCCCCTCAGATTCTTCATCTCTTTCCGTCTTCTCCAGATTGTTTCGCGAATCCTGCATTGCAGCGCGGAATTCTTTCATTTGCTCGAATACAGGGTCGAAAAGACCTGATTTACCGCTCGCATTGAGCCTTTCCTCAAGGATGTCAACGCTCTCCTCGAATTCGTCCATCCCCTCAAATAGCTCATTCAAGAAACTCTCTTGTGCAGCCTGCATTATTTTCAGGAATTTGCCCGCATCCGACTTGAAATTACTGAGTTGTGCAACTGCCTTCATGCTGGCTCTTGCCATATCAATGGCTTTCTCGAACTCGACCAATTCTCGTTTCTTTGCATTCTCAAGGTCGAAAGCCTTCTGCTTTTCTTCGACGATTTTGACAATACGCAGTGCTTCTTTCCGATGCTTAGCTATCGGGCTCTTCAGATATTTTTCAACTGCCTGCTGCGCATCGGCAAGCCGGTCTTCTTTCAATAGTCCCTCGGCAAACTTGATGTCCTCTTCGAAATTCTCAAGCTTTTTCAAAGTCTCGGTAATTTCGCCTTCGAGAGCAGTAGCAAATGTAACGTATTCATCGAGAGCCGCCGCCTGCGGCCAGCGACCTCCATATTCATGAACAATCCGGCTCACCTGCGCCTTCAGAGCACGAAGCATTCGCCTTGCGTCGTTAATTCTCTCCGATTTGTATACTTCCTCTATTCGGCCCTTCTGCTCTTCATAATTTGATTTAGCGGCAGCGAAAATGGTAAGCCTATAAGACTCGAGCTTCCTCCGAGCCTGGCTGGAAGCATATTTCGAAGGAAACATGTCAAGCTTTTGGAGCGCCCCGAGGTGGTTCTGCTGCGAAAGGAGAAGGTCCGCCCCCCGGCTGATTTCCTCGAACTCTTTGTCAGCCTCTTCCTCGAAGTTGGCGCTCAGCTTGAAGACGTTCGGTTTCGTAATGAAAATGTAGGCTCCGCCGCCCACTGCAACTATGAGTATGATGGTGATTAAAACATAGATTCCTTTTATCTTTTTCTTTTTCTTAATTTCCGGAGTGAACATCACCGTCTTGTACTTGTTCGCCCGCTCCCTGACATGGTCGTCGACCTCGGCAGCACCCGTCGAGTCGGTCCTGGCTATCGGCGGCGCCTCGCCGCCCGTCGCAAGGTATTGCTTCAAATCGACGAGGTCGTTTATGACATCGTTCATGTTCTGGTATCTGTTTTCGGGCTCCCTTGATATCATCTTGTTGACAAGCTTGGCCACCGTGGAATTGAGCTCTCTGTCAATCTCCGTAATTGATTTCGGAGAGCCTTTCTCATGGGCATCGCGAATGGCAAAAGGCGTCGAGCCGTCGAACGGAAGCATACCGCTGAGCATTTCGTAGAGCAGTACTCCGAGAGTGTACATGTCCGTCCTTGCGTCCGCGGGCTTCGCGTCAAACTGCTCCGGAGCCATGTACTGCGGCGTACCCATCAGCAACGACTGGCTCGAATCGGCTTCGCGGTCTATCTCCGTGCTCTTGAGAAGACCGAAATCCGCGACAACCGCCTGGCCGGAATCGTCGAGTATAATATTGCGGGGGTTGAGATCCCCATGATAAATTTCCACGTCGTGCCCGGCTCTCAGGGCGCGTCCGACCTGAAGCCCGATTTCCAGCGCTTCTTCCTGCGGAATTCTCCCATCCTTCGACAGCCTCTCACGGAGGGATTCCCCCTGGACGTACCGGGATACGATATATATTCCTTCCGGCTCTTCATCGGCGGTGATTATCTCGGCCACGTTGCGGTGCTCCACCTTAGTGGCGTTCTGGGCATGCTCTACAATCCGCTTGCGCCGTCCGGGATTGATGCTTTCCGGCTTAATCAGGCGTATCGAGACTTCCCTGTTGAGACTCTCGATGAGTCCCCTGTAAACCGTTCCGAGCTGGTCATCGCGAAGCTTGGAAAGCACCTTCGCCCCGCCAACCGTCTTGCCGATAAACGAGTCGCCAGTTTCCACTTCCTGAACGGGCTTGATTCTTGAAGATGGAAATTCCTTCACCGGCGCATCGTCCATGAGTTCTTCCAGGGCTTCCTGCAGGCTCCCGCGATGAACTCTCTCGGTCAAGGGGCGACCCTTTTTCCCGCCCGACTGCCCATCCTCGCCTTCAGGCTGGTCTATTGCCGCATCTAAAGGTATTTCCGGCAAGGCTTCGGTATCCGCCCTGTCCTGCTCGAGCATTTTCTGCTCCGCCTCGTCATCGCGCTCTTCCATTTCCTTCCAGCGCTCCCAACTGGATGGAAACTCGCTCGTAAGCAGGTTAAGCTCGGCCGGACTGATGTGGCCTTCCTCGGCAAACTTCTCAAGGATATGCCCGAGTTCCTGGTCCGTGACCACTCCTTCGCTGACAAGCACTTCCGCAAAAGTCAACCTCTCGGTCTCTCTTAATTTGCTGCACTCGTCAAGCGCCTCGCGGTCAAGCGAACGCTCCTTCATGAGCATGTCCAGAAGGAATTTTCTCGCACCGTAAGTTTCCTGCGGCAACGGAACCTCCAAGCTTCATAATCAATTTGTACATTACCCCTTTTTAATTATAGATATGATAGCTATAAATTCAAGCCTCTCGCCGCTGTTATGAAAAATATACTTAGCCCCATCTGAGATAATCGAATTGAGAGTAAGATATGCCGAAGTAAAACCGAGTATGTTGGTCAGGTTCAATAAAAAAAGACAGGACGCACTTGGCAGAGCGAGAGTAGCAAGTGGGATGTGCAACTCACAAGTGCGTCCCGCCGAATTATCGATGTAAGTATATACCGTTTCCGGGATTAGTCAATACAACAATTTTGTGTTAAAGATAAAAAACTCCCCTTAACATCTTGAAATATTTCATATGGGATTTCAAGAAGTGCAGTTATTAACATCCATAAGAAGTTGTATTTTTATGGATATTTTGGACAAAAACTGACGCGAAGCTACCAATATTTAAATAAGACACTAATTGTTCTGTATAAACGGCAGACTCTTTTCCCGAAAGTTACTATGTAACACTATACAATTCACATCAAAAAAGTGGAGCCGGAACCGGTTGGAAAAGCCGGAGTTGAAAATTGTCAGATGAGAGATTGTCGATGAGGTATTCCGCAATTATAATAGCGGCGGTTGCGTTTGTTATTCTAATCGTTGCGGCCACGCCTTCGTATGCGCAAGTCGTAGGCGGAGGAAAAAAGGGAGCCTTCGCGAAGCACCAGCCTTTCGCGCAATCGCCGGAAGAAGCTTTCAAGGAGGCCAGGGAGCGGCAATGCCCCGTCGTGCTTTGCATCCCTGCATTGGGGTGAGGCGGCGCAGTCGCGGAACCGGGTGAGTTCTGCAACTCCAGCGTGAAAAAAGTAGCTACCCGCTTCGTAATCATGGTCGCGCATCCGGCTTATCCCGCCGTTGCTCGCTATGGCACTCAGTTTGCCAACAATAGTCGCGATTTCAGTAAACTACCACCAAGCAAGCTTGGTGGCTTTTTCTAGCCGAACAAGTTCGGCTTATCGTTTGCACCCTCAGCGCCACGTTGCTCTTTGATGTATCGCCGTATCATTTCGTCTGTTGTGCCCTTAC